>ERZ808044.1727-NODE-1727-length-10574-cov-5.070782_pt1 | contig 10574 bp, 8 predicted proteins | sample MGYA00380195_ERZ808044 | MGnify/ENA primary metagenome ERZ808044 (study PRJEB31490, sample SAMN06133423) | mouse gut metagenome | isolation source: Z7_2 | host: mice | place: China: Chengdu | collected 2015-05 ...
GCCATATTCACGTTCGAGTTGTGGATACGAGGTTCCTCCGGCATTGTACAGATCCACAATCTGCTGCTTGAATTCCGAAGTGTAAGATTTCTGGTTCTTCGCCATGTTGAACATCTCCTTTGCTCTTTCACTTGATAGTATAGGTTGTTCAACTTTTCCTGTCCACACTTATATACTAACACCAAAGTATTTACAGGCACATCCAGAATTGCGAAGGAGGGGTACGAATGGCAACGAGGAGAGATTCTAAGCACAGGGTACTTCGAAGAGGAGAATCCATCAGACAGGATGGACGATACCAGTTCAAGTACCATGTGAATGGAAAAGCACATTTTGTGTACAGTTGGAGACTTGAGCCGACCGGCAAATTGCCCGTAGGGAAAAAGCCATGCCTTTCCTTACGGGAACTGGAAAAGCAGATAGGATATGACTTGGACAATCGGCTTGACCCCGTAGGCAAGAATATCACAGTCAATGAGCTTGTGGACAGATACCTTGCAACCAAAACAGGCGTGAAATACAACACCCAGATGAATTACAATTTTGTGAAAAATATCTTGAAGACGCACCCATTTGGTGATACCAAGATTTCAAGGGTAAAGACTTCCGATGCAAAGCTCTTTCTGATAAAACTGCAGCAGGAAGACGGCAGAGGGTACAGTTCTGTAAAGACAATCAGGGGTGTTTTAAGACCTGCATTCCAGATGGCGGTGGATGACGATGTCCTGAATAAAAATCCATTTGGATTTCAGTTGGCTGGCGTAGTGGTCAATGACAGTGTGACCAGAGAAGCTATTACCAAGGAACAGATGAACAAGTTCCTGAAATTCGTACATGACGATAATGTGTACTGTAAATATTACGAGGTCATTTACATTCTTTTTCATACGGGAATGCGAATTTCGGAATTCTGCGGACTGACCATCAGCGATATTGATTTGGAGAATAACATCGTAAACATCGACCATCAGTTACAGAGAACTTCGGATATGAAGTACATTCTGGATACTACCAAAACGGATGCAGGAACAAGGAAACTGCCGATTACACAGGATGTGGCTGATTGCTTTCGGGCAATCCTTGAGGATAGGAAGAAACCGAAAAATGAGAAGATGATAAAGGGGTATACGGGATTCCTGTTCCTTGATAAGAACGGCAACCCAGAAGTGGCGATGCATTGGCAGCACCGACTGAACCACATGGTAAAACGCTACAATGATATTTACAGAGTGAAGATGCCCAATATCACACCGCACGTATGCCGACACCCAAATGTCAAGCCCAGGACAAAAGTTTTTCATTTTGGCAAAATAGTATTCTACGATTTCAGGGTGCTAATTTGCTTTAGTAATTACTAAATTTATAACTATATCCCATATTTATCCTTAAATGTTGACGTTATACTATACACAAACAGAACGGTTCTCTGCGTATAGCAACGATTGTCAATACTATTTTAGCCGCGAAAGACCGTCTATTCCAAAACGGTCACCAGGGTCAATATTGCAAAGTTCTTGATATAGTTGCTTAGCTTCTGGTAGTCTATCCATGCTTTCATATAATCTTGCCAACACTGTTCGAGAATGCAAATTTTTAGGATCAATCTTCATAACTTGCCGCAAAAATTTCTCCGCTTCCGCTTCACGTCCTTTTTGCCTTGAGAGCAGATGACCTAATTCTGTACGTGATTGAATATCCTTGGGATCAATTTCCATTATTTCCCGCAAAAAATTCTCCGCTTCCGCTTCACGTCCTTTTTGCCTTGAGAGCAGCCGCCCTAATTCTGTGCGAGATTGAATATGTTTAGGATCAATCTTCATAGCTTGCCGCAAAAATTTCTCCGCTTCCGCTTCACGTCCTTTTTGCCTTGAGAGCAGCCGCCCTAATTCTGTACGGGCCGGAAGCTGCTTTGGATTATGTTTTATTACTGCAAGAAATTTTCCTTCCGCAGAGGAAGTATCCCCTTTCTGCGCTAACCAAATTCCCCATTCTGTATACAGTTTTGCTACCAACAAATCATTTTCTATTTCAGGCGCAATGTGGCCTAAAACAGTTTTGATCGTAAAACTGCTTTCAGAAAGGTCCTTCAGGTGTCTTGCCCACAAAAAGCCTAAGCACAAATTCGTCTTTCCAACATGTGAAAGATTTAAACTCCCTCCTTGTATTCGGGAATAGATACAATCCAAATAGTCCCAGTAATCAATCTCTCCGATTGCGGGCTTCCGTCCTTTTCGTATTTCTTTTTTATTTATAATATTTGTTAAAAATGCTTCAATTTCATTTTCATCCATAACATCTAACAAATTTAATATTACGGAATTAATGGTAACTTTGTTTTTATTAAATAGGAAAAACAATTCCGCGATGACATCATGTTTAGGCTGTAGCGTCTCGTTTCTCTCCTGGTAAATTACCGGTTCTACATGCCGCGGTACAAACCGCTCACACAGGCGCGTTCTCAATTTGCGCACGTTTAATTCATCAAAGCGTTTACAGAACAGCGAAAGTGACAATGGTGTATGGAACACTTTCAGAGCCGCAATTACGCCATATAGTTGGATGTCGGTATCTACTTTACCAAACTCGCCCTCAATCAGATCACCCCATTCTTCCCAATCTAATTTGATGCTTCCTGGTTTAGATGTGATTTTTTTTAACTCGAATAAAGTACGGTAGATTAATTCCACCAAACTGACATACGGCTTCCCATACCGGCCTAATGTTTTATTTATCACAGATAATTGATCTGTCTCACTTATTGCCCCATCTTTTACCAGGTAGGAAGTACTCTTTTTCAGTATGGATCTTCTTCTTTCCATACTCTCTGAAAAATAGCGAGGCGTATAATCTTTTAAACGGTATTTCTTAGTCTGGTTGATGCTTTGCAGCACAACAAGCTTTGCATTTTCGAACCAGTGTAGCAATAAATCCTGATCTGGATCAGCAAGCAGTGTAAGCCTGTTTTCCCGTTCTGCCATAAGCAGATGTATTTTGTGATTATGAGGCCACCTGGCTTGTAAGCTTGCAAAAGATCCTCTCCCTTCAAAGGGATTATCAATACATAGCAATACACTTTGCCCGGCAGGTGTAAGTTTGATCAGGCAATCAAAGAATTGAGCTGCCATTTGTTCCGTTATAGTTTCTTTGTTTGACAGCGACAGCCAGACCGTCAGGCGCCCCGAAGAAGCGTTCTGCACTGCTGCACGCATCATCAGGCTGGTTTTCCCCTGGCCTCCGTTTCCTGCAATTATAACAGAGGCGCTGTTTTGAATAAGTTCCTCTATTGCCTGTGCGGCCTCTTTGTGCGGGACGTCTGCATCTGCACTGATGACTTGGAGCATGGTATGAAAATTATTGTCAACGGTATAGAAGTTTTTAATAGTCAAATCGTTGCAGGAAATCCTTGCATCTGTGACATAGCAAGGGGTAATCATTGTCGCAATATGATTGATTCCCTGGCTGTCCAGTTGTGCTTTTATCTGAGAAGCCGCTTCCAATATTTGCGGAAAATCGGCCAGCCTCTCAGAAGCTATTTCCAGATGGTCCTGAATCAAAATATCGTGTATCCATGCTGAAAAATCTGGAATGGTCATCCACTGCTCCATTAAGTAGGAAATGATAATTTCGGCCTCTTCTTTGCTTGCAATATGGGAGGTAACCATATCGCTTGCACTGGGCAGTACATTGCGCTGCAAACACGTTTCCCAATATCCCAAGATATCTTCTTTAATCGGAATGCCTAAATCATCCTGCCGGTATTTTCTGTATTCGAAGTATCGTGTATACGCCACGCTCGATTTTTCTCGAATAGCATCAAGTGTTTCTTTAATATGGCTACTATTTTTGTTTTTAAAGTGGTCGAAAATTGTTATTAACGATCCACCGAATCCTATTGGTATATTAAGATCAGATAGACCCGCTGTGATTGTATCTAAAATATTGAACATCTGATCGCTCCCTATCTCTATATAAATCTACTGATTTTTCAACACACACCAAATTTTAAGGACAGTTGCCATTAAAAGGGTTCATCTTATTTACACACGCATCCTTAGTTCTTGTTATGTAAAATATTTTGCAGAATACTAAAACAAGCTGTCATCTATACTTCATTTTACCACAATTTTCCTCATTGTCTACTATAATTCTCAATACAATCCACAATTTCACAGATCGCTGATTGAAATATCTTTATTGCCTTTAGAATTTTCCGTTTCCACGAACTCCGGCACCCATATGTCAAGCACAAGACAAAAAGTTTTTTAAGAAATTTCAGAGTTTTTCAAAGCCGAATTCTGCGCCCGCATAGGGCGTTTTCTATTGTTCAAGTATTTTACGGAGTATTGCGGTTATACCCAAATCCACCTTACCACTGTTTGCCGTATGGATACTGACATCAAGGTCACGGAGCAGATGCCAGTATTGTATGGCTCTGTCCAAATCCCGGCTCAGGCGGGCAAAGTCAACGAGCAGCAAAATTCCAACCTCCCCAGCCACCGCAGCATTGTGGAAGTCCAGAAGCCCAGGGCGGTGGTCAAATGTCAGCCCGCTTCCTATATCACTGGAAGAACCAACGATTTCAAGGTCATGTGCCTTTGCATAGGTTTCCAGTCTGCGTTGCTGTGCTGCCAGTATCTCCACGCTATCCGGCCCATTGTGAGCCACACGGCAGTATAACCAAGTCTTTTTTGCCCTCATTCCATTCCCTCCACACAAAAGTCTTTCATTTTCCAGATAATATCAACCTGGTTTCCGAGGTAAATATCCACACGCTCAATCAGTGCGTCAGCAAGGGAGGTACTCAATCCGTTAGCGGCTGAAATTTCCTGCGCCAGTTCCAGTCTGGCGTTCTTTGTTTTGGCATCCATTTTCGCCTGGGAGATTTCAGCGGTGAGCGCGTTATGTACTTGCCGCAACCGTTCCAGTTCCGTATCAACATCGGCTTTCTGTGCCTTGTATTCTTCCAGGGTAATCTCTTTCAGTAAAACCTGCTCATATAGCACCCGTTTCCGGTCAAGGCAGCTTTCTACGCGCTGGCTGTATTCCGTATGCGTTGCAATCTTAGCATCCAGCAGGCTGGCATTTGAAAGGTTCTCCACGTTCAAAATCACCTGCGCCTGCTTGGAAATAATCTCATAGAGGATTGCTTCTAAGTCCTTTTCAGCAATCCGCAGGCCGTGGCAGGCAGCAGACTGATCCACCTCTGTATGCTTGCAGACAAAGAAATGGCTTTTACTTGGATTACGCGGCATTGCGTGTCCGCAGCAGCCGCAAAAGACCTTGCCGCGCAGGGGGTACAGATGGACGTTTTTCTTTATGCAGCGTTTCTTCGGCTTTAATTCCTGCACCCGCTGGAACAGCTCTTTGCTGATGATGGCCGGATGGTGGTCGGGAATCCTGAACCATTCGCTTTCATCACGGTTCCGTACCCGGCTGCTCCCCACCTCGACCACCTGTTTCCTGCCCATGACATAAGTGCCAATGTAGCGTTCATCCAGCAAGATGTTCCGAATGGTCGATCTCTGCCAAATCTGATGAGTTCTGGAAATATCGTGAATCTTTCTTCCCTTGGATGCTTTGTATTCGCCTGGTGTGGGGATTTTGCGCTCGTACAGTTCCTGAATGATTTCGCTGGAAGTACAGCCGCGCCCTGCCAGTTCAAAGATAAGCCGGACATTGGGGGCTGTTTCCTCATCCGGCTCCATGCGCCGTCCGCGCCTTTCTGGTAGCCGTAGGGACATAACACGCTCTGGTATTCTCCCCGCCGGAATTTCACATACTTGGCGGTTTTGTACTTGATGGAGAGGTCACGGCTGTAAAATTCGCTGATCAGGTACTGAAACGCCACATTGATACCGCCCGTGTCGCCATGCAGCGTATCGCTGTCAAAGCCGTCATTCAGGGAAATAAACCGTACCCCATACAGCGGAAAGACGCGCTCCATAAAATAGCCGACCTCAATGCTGTTGCGCCAAAAACGGGTAAAGTCCTTGACGATGATGCAGTTGACCGCGCCCTCGCGTACCTTGTCCAGAAGTTCCTGCACGGCGGGCCGTTCAAAGTTCGTCCCGCTGTAACCGTTGTCTACAAATTCCAATACCTCCGCATGGGCGGCATCCTCCATCGCATCGGCGTACTGGTGAAGCGCCCGCTTCTGGTTCTCAATGCTGAAACTCCCCACCTTGCTGTCCTCGGAGGAAAGCCGGATATAAAGGCCAATCACATAGGGTTTATACATATTCCAGCACCTCCATCAGCCGCTCAAAGCCGCTCTCAAATTTGAATTTCACATGAATGTCCTCTGCGCTGTTGACGGTAACGCAGTCAATCAACTGGTTTACCAGCAGGGCGGATAAGGCGGTATCTTCGCTGACTGCCGCCAGCCGTTTGGCTATATCCGTATAGCGTTCCATTTGATTTTCCAGCGCTTTCTGCTTACTTTGAAGCTGCTGCACACACAGGACTGCCGTTTCGATTTTCTGTGTATAGCCGGCTTTCATTTCGTGGTACTCCGCGCCGGTCAGGATGCCGGTGACAAAGTTCTCATACAGGCTGGTTAAGAATACCCGGTTGCGTTCCGTTTCCTGCTGTAACTTAGAGATTTCGGCGGTCATTTCCGCCTTTTTAGCAGTGATTTTGTAATCCTGCTGTTTCAGCTTTGTGTGAGTTCCTACCACAACCTCGGCGTGTTTGCGGATAATGGCTAAAAGCGCGTCAAACAGCCTCTTTTCCGGCAGATGGGTAACACCACCCGGACAATACTGAACGCCCATCCGGTCATTGGCAATACAGCGGTAGGAGTATATCCCCCGTGACCTCTGCCGGTGTAGGTTCTTCCCGCAGCAGCCACAGAAAATACGTCCCCGGAGAATGTTCTCCGTGTAGGGGATTTTTTCCGTCCCCTGCTTTGCCGCCGCACGTTCCCGGACAGCCTGCACCCTTTTGTACAGTTCGCGGGCAATCAGCGGTTCATGGGTTCCCCGCACGACAATCCATTCAGAGCGGTCAGTGGCAACCTGCTTGTGGCCGACCGTTTTCGATTTCCCCTGCACCATATCGCCCATATAGACTTCATCCGCTAAAATCTTGGAAACTGTCCATGTCTGCCATTTTCCGCTGCCCATGAGCCGCTTATTGGTAATCAGGCCGGTTTGAGCCAGATAGTGACCGGGCGTAGGATAGCGGCTTTGATTGAGCCGTTTTACCACCTCATTGAGCGATATGCCGTCAACCGTCCACTGGAAAATCTGCCGGACGATGGGGGCGGTATCTTCATTGACAAGCAGCTTGTGGCAGTTATCCGGCGCTTTTTTATAGCCAAAGGGCGGACGCGCCCCCACAAACTCCCCGTCCTGCATCGCCTGCCGCTGCTGGGCTTTTACCTTTTTGCTGATGTCGGCGGCATAAGCTTCATTTATCATATTTTTCAGGGGAACAATCAGATGGCTGCCGTTGTTTTCCTTGTTTTCACTGTCAAACTGGTCGTTGACTGCAATAAACCGAACCTGATGCAGCGGGAAATACTTTTCGATATAGTAGCCGCTGTCAATCGCGTTCCGCCCCAGCCGGGAAAGGTCTTTGACGACCACGCAGTTGATTCTGCCGTGCTCTACATCGTCCAGCATCCGCTGAAAGGCTTCGCGCTCAAAGGTGCGCCCCGTTGTGCCGTTGTCGGTGTAAACCGCCACGATTTCAATATCCGGGCACAGGGCAAGATAGGCTTCCATGATCTGCTGCTGGGTTTCCAGCGAATCGCCGCGCCTGCCGTTAAATTCCACGGACAAACGGATATAGAGGGCCGCTTTCCAGACTTTCATCCCCACATGGGCGGGCTTTTCCTGCACAATGGGGTTTTTCCTGCTTTTCCTTGCCATATTAAACCGCCTCCTTTGTGGTTTCCAGCCTTGCCTTTGCCTGCTGGTATTCAAGCTGGTAACGGAATGTGATTTTCAGATTGTTCTTGCCCTCCACATGGATACACTGGATCAGGGTGATAACGGCCCGTCTGTCCAGGGATGTCATGGTGGAAAACTCCTTGAAATGCTGTGTCCAGCGCAGCCGGTCATTGGTGTTGGCGCTGGCCTGCTCCATTTCTTTCCGCAGGCTTTCAATGACTTCCCGCCGCTGTTCAATCTGCTTGGTATACTGGTTTTTCAGGTCGCGGTATTCCTTTTTGTCAAGAAAGCCGCTGACGAAGTTTTCATACAAAGCCGCCTTAAACTGCATAGCCTTTTCAAGCTGTACCTCATTTTCCGCAATCTGCGATTTGAAACCAGCAATCAGTTCCTGATTGATCTGTTCCTCACTGATGCTGTCCAACAGCTTTTCCAGCGATACCACGTTGCGGATATGGGCTTGCAGGCTTTCCAGGACGCAGGCGGTCAGTTCATCCTCCCGCAGCATGGTAGGGTGTTCGCAGCCGTGCTTTTTTCCGGTGGGGCAGTGATAATAAATATACTTTTTACCCTTGACGGTATTGGTTTTTCGCGTCATACGTCCGCCGCAGGAGCGACAGATTAAGATGCCGGAAAACAGATAAACCGCATCCCCGTCCGGTGCTGTCCGGGTGTCCAGCCCCATGATTTTCTGCACCAGTTCATAGTCCTGTTTGCGGATAATCGGGGCATGGGCATTTTCGGTGCGTATCCATTCTTCGGCAGGCTTTTCAATGATGTCCTTGATTTTGTGGTTATGGGTGCTTTGTTTGCCTTGCAATAGGACACCGGTATAGGTTTCGTCCTGCAAGATACGCAGGACAGTGTGGGCTGACCATTGTGCTTTCTGGCTGTCCGCATAGCCCTTTTTCGGGTGGGGCAGGCCACGGCTGATTTTATAGGCCAGCGGGGAGGGGATGCCCAAGCGGTTCAGTTCGTCCGCGATCCGTTTGGCACTGGCCCCGTCAATGCGGCGACGGAAAATGTCCCGCACAACCCGCGCCGTGTCCTCGTCAATTACAAGCTGGTTTTTGTTTTCCTGGTCTTTCCGGTAGCCGTACACCGGGCAGGCTCCCACATATTCCCCGTTTTTGCGCTTGCTCAGTAAAGCGCTGCGCGTTTTCACCGAAATGTCACGACAATAGGTGTCGTTGAGAAGATTTTTCAGGGAAATGTTCAAATCATCGCCGTTATGTTCATTGGCGGTGTCAATGCCGTCATTGATTGCGATAAACCGTACCCCGTAGGCGGGGAAAATCTGGCGCAGGTAACGCCCGGTTTCGATGTATTCACGCCCCAGGCGGGACAGGTCTTTGACAATCACGCAGTTAATGGTTCTTTGGGTGATGTCCTGCATCATTTCCTGAAATGCGGGCCGGTCGAACAGAACGCCGCTGTAACCGTCGTCCACTCGCTCGTTTACCAGCGTAATGTCAGGGTGGGCGGCTACAAAGTCCTCCACCAGTTTTTTCTGGTTGGTAATGCTGTCGCTTTCCTCGCTCTGGTCAGCCGTATAGGAAAGCCGCAGGTATGCCGTTGCATCGTATTTTGCCATAAAAAAATCACTCCTTTGAAATTTACGGACTTTCCCCATAAATCAAAGAGTGATTCGGATTTACCTGATGCAATTCTTTTTCCACTGTCAGTATAGCACAGGCAGGCGGGGAAGTCAACACGTTAAAGTGCTAAATTAAAACTTGTTTCAGGCAGTCCTCCAAAGATACGCCGTTTTCCGCAAACTGTGCCCGGACGGTAAACTTGCCGCACTTGAAATGGCAGGGGTTTTTAATCTGGCGGAGAAATTCTGCCACCCGTTCTTCCCTGGGCAGGCTCTGATCCACGGATATGTCACGAATATCGACCAGTGCAGTATCGGGCTGGTTGTTTGCTGTGTCCTGCATCGTCATGGTTTGCTCCTCCTCTATGAATGAAAAGGGCCGCAGATGGGATAGTCTGCGGCTCCTATGTACGTTTTCCCATCAGCCCTTGAAGCGGTAGGGCAGCTTGCGCCCGCCGCGCTGCTGGCTGTTATACTTTTCCAGAATGACGCGGGCAAAGCGGAGGGCGGCTTTATTGGTGGAGAAGTCCATCTTGCCGCGCCGGATGATTTCCTCCGGGTCAACCGCAGACAGCCGCTTGATAAAAGAGCGGTCGTCCAGTTCGGTTTCATAGGTTTTCAGAAACAGCGCCATGCCGGAGAGCATAGACGCACGGAGGGAGATGGACGCGCCGTGCCATGTGCTGTCCAGTAATACCAGCAGGCGGGAAAAAGCCGCTCCGCCCAGCAGACGGTAGGCGTTGATGATTGCGCGGGTAGAGAGGATTTCATAAGCGTCACCGCTTTTCTTATCCAGCACCCACACAAAACCCGCCGCCTCCACAAGCCGCTTGATTTCCAGCACCTCCGCATCCGTGCCGGACTCCAGCAGGGCTTTTGTGGCGTGGGAGAGCCGCAGCCGGCCTTTGGACTGATCCAGCTTGAAATACAGTTCGGCTTCCTGCTCGTAACTCAAACCGGTGTAAATCAGGCAGGGGACGGTTACATTGCCGCCGTCTGCCATCTTCTGATTATTCTAATGCTTGGGAGCCACCAATTTAAAGCTTGAGAGCCACCCAAAATCCGTCCTGATTTTAGTGCTT
>ERZ808044.1730-NODE-1730-length-10527-cov-5.119713_pt1 | contig 10527 bp, 11 predicted proteins | sample MGYA00380195_ERZ808044 | MGnify/ENA primary metagenome ERZ808044 (study PRJEB31490, sample SAMN06133423) | mouse gut metagenome | isolation source: Z7_2 | host: mice | place: China: Chengdu | collected 2015-05 ...
CGAAATGAAAATTACGAAATGAAAATTACGAAATGATGCCGAACACATATTCAAAAGTTCTTTGTCAAACTTTCTTTCAAGAAAGTTTGTGGGGTGCAGGGGCAACGCCCCGCAAGCAAAACATTATTTTGAATTTTATTTTAGGAAATATTTTATTTATAGTCATATGGCATAAATCGATATTTTTAGTATCATGTTGTTACTTTTTTGAAAAAAGTAACCAAAAACGTGGGGGTGCTGAACGTCCAGTGGACGTTCGCCCAGCACCGACCGGAGCGAAGCGTAGACCGAAACCCCGCAAATAAAAAGTAAGAAATTATTGTAAATATGAAAAAATAGTTGCAATGAAAATAATGAGTAACTTACGTGCGCAAAAGTTAAATTTTTATATTAAAAAGTTGTAGCCGGTATGGTATCATACCGGCTTTTGCTATATTGATAATTGTATTATGGTGATGTGAGCGAGAAATATTACAAAGTGAAATACAATGTTTTTTTGTTATAAATAAAGGAGAGAGTACATAATATAAAGGGGGATTATCTTTTTTGCATAATGTTTTTACTTCTTGCGGAACAGTTGTTATTTTTTGGGGGTACATTGCAATTATCATTGCAACCGCAGTTGTCATTACAACCGCAATTATCATTTACATTTCCGCTAGAAGCACAGTTACCTAATCCACGGCAATGTGTTACATTTGTTTTGGGTGCAAATATTTCCATAGGGAATTCTAATTTGTCAAAGAAATCACAAGGGTCTGGGTTGGATACACAACGTATTTCATCTGGTATGCAATTTCCTGATGTGTGTACCAAAAGATTTGTTGTACGGAACATTCTAATAATAGAGAACAAACCTAATGTTACATTTACTGCAATAGGAGCGCCATAGGAGGAATCTTCCATTCCTCTAGGACTTGGCTCACCGCAGTTACATGGATAATTACAACCACAGTTATTTGCATATTTCAATTCTGCAAGTAATCCTACTCCTGTACCTTCTACACTAACAAATGGTCCTGCTGCTGCTTCATCAAAACATTGATACAAGTCAGACGCAACCGTTACTTCTGTTTCAGAAGAACCTGTTGCACCACCGAATAATGTGACTTTTTGATTATATGAGTTTGTACCTTCTATTGTGCCAATACATACACTTTCACAGTTTCTAAAATCTAATGTGTATAAAAATGTGTATTTTACTTCTACGTCCCAGCAACTGGAGCGGAAAGGATTTTTCTTTTTACTTATGATGTCAATTTTTGACAATGTTGTATTTTTGATAGATACACTTACTGCATTACATGGTGGAACAATCACGTCACCTTCACAAAACATATCTGTACCATTTGAAATGCCTCTTGCTGCTCTTGCTGGACCTATTATGGCAGGAGAAAGGCATTTTTGAAATCTTAATTGGTCAAATATTTTTTGTGCAATAATACATTCTTCATTACTGCATGAGTTTCTGCATTCTGCACTTAAACCAACCTTATTATTTTCAAAATCAAATGCTCCCATAATTAAAGCCTCCTTTAAAAATTGTTTTTGTTTGATTCTTCTATATCATATGTATATTATAAAAATGGGTGCTATTTTTGAGTTGTCCTTTTTTCAATTTTATATAAAAAAAGACTTGTACAAACATAGACAAGCAGTATTTTCAGCAATAAAAATATAATATAGTGGTATATTGTATATATTGTGATACTATGATATACAATATGACATATTTTTGTTTTTAAAGTAGGCAGAATATTGCAGTGCATAAAAAAACACTCCTTTTTATATCAAAAAAGGAGTGTTCAAACTGTCGATAAAGTCCATTTGTGGGTTTCACCCACACCCACCAACTTTTTTGAAAAAAAGTTGGACAAAAAACTTTATTATAAAAATCAGCGTTTTTCTTTATAAAATAAATATTTTTTAATATCCTAAATCTTCCCCTACAATAATGACTTTTACACGATTTGCTGGTCTACTTGTGCGAGTGATTAACACTTCAGAACAAATACAATCTGGAGAAGTACAATTATGACATTTTCCGCTTGTTTTGCAAGGAGTTTTGATGTCAAAACGTCCTGCGTTAATAGGAGCGGCTGTAAATCTTGCTCTGGATATTGCAGCATCTAAATTTTGCTCTATTTTGTTGATACCACAAATGAACATTACATTTTTAGGACCAAAACAAATAGCAGCTAAACGATTACCTGTTCCATCAATATTAACAAGTATACCGTCCTCTGAAAGTGCATTTGTACTTGTAATAAAATAATCTGCTGTTAAACATTTTTTCAATATTTCTGTTGTTTCTTCTGGGCTTTTTGCTAAATCTCTGTCATAAACAGTATAATTTTTTTCATGAATTGCTTTTGTTAGTCCCATATCTCTTATTGTCATAGAGCCTCCCCAGCCTATACTACTACCTTCTGGAATTAACTCTAATGCTTTTTGTAATGCTTGTTGTGCGGTAGTACAGTAGTATGCTTCAAAATGTCTTTTTTCCAGATTAGCAACTACTGTTTTGCCTAATAAAGCATTTCTTTTTTCTACCATTTCATTTGCCATAATATTAAAACTCCTTTCAATGTTTATAAAAATTGATAATATGATTGATATTACATACCATATTTTGAAATAATAAATCTACAAGCGCAATAGCAACCATAGACTCTACTACTACAACAGCACGAGGTACAATAATAGGGTCATGACGACCTTTGATATTGATATGAATAGCTTCACCATTTTTTGTAACAGTTTGTTGTGTGCGATATATAGATGGTGTTGGTTTAAATGCTAAACGAAATACAATAGGAGAGCCATCACTCATACCACCCAATATACCACCAGAATGATTTGTCTTTTTTTGTATATTGCCATTTTCATCTATATAAAAGGCATCATTATTTTGAGAGCCTTTTAATTGTGAAGCAGAAAAACCCTCTCCAAATTCCAAACCTTTTACCGCACCAATAGAAAATAATGCTTGACCTAACACAGCAGGTAATTTATAAAAAACGGTTTCTCCTATGCCTACAGGAACATGAGAAATGATACATTCTATGATACCACCAGCAGAATCTTGTTCTTGCATACATTGTTTTAAATAATTTTCGGCTTGTGCTGCTGCTTCCATATCGGGCATATAAAGTTTATTTTTTGCTATATCATTTCTGTTAAAACGCTTTTCAGAAATAGTAATATTGCCTATTGATTTTGTATAAGCAAATAAATCAATATTCAAATGATATAATATTTTTTTAGCAATCGCACCCGCAGCAACACGACAAAGTGTTTCACGTCCAGAGGAACGTCCGCCCCCTCTATAATCATGTATACCGTATTTTTTGTCAAAAGTATAGTCGGCGTGTCCAGGACGATAATATTGAGAAATTTCGTTGTAATCTGTGCTGTGGTGGTCTTGATTGTATACTATCATAGATATTGGTGTGCCAGTTGTTTTTCCTTCAAATACACCAGAAAGAATATGTACTTCATCGCTTTCCTTTCTTTTTGTGCCATAAGGATTAGAGCCTGGTTTCCTTTTATCCAGTTCTTTTTGAATATATTCCTCTGTAATAGATATACCCGCAGGACAGCCGTCTACTACAACACCAAGTGCTTTCCCGTGGGATTCTCCCCAAGTAGAAACAGTAAATAATTTGCCAAATACAGAGCCAGACAATATTGTTCACCTCTTTATATAAGAATATATCCATTCTAACATAAAAATGTTATTTTTAACAGAATTTTTCGAAAAAAAAAATAACGAAGCAAATCCGAACGCAAAATAAAAAGTTTTTGCCTCGCTTTTTTCAAAAAGCGAGTAGGAGTTTGAGGACAACGTCCTCAATAATAAAATAAAATATAATCAACATTTCAGTAAATAATGAAACAATTCCGAACGCAAAAGAAAAAGTTTTTGCCTCGCTTTTTTCAAAAAGCGAGTAGGAGTTTGAGGACAACGTCCTCAATAATAAAACAAAATATAATCAACATTTCAGTAAATAATGAAGCAAATCCGAACTCAAAATAAAAAGTTTTTTGTCAAACTTTTTTTCAAAAAAGTTTGCAGGTGTGGACGGAGTCCACAAAAAAGTGGTTTATAATCAATTTGATAAAAGTCAAAAGTTCCTCCAGGTCTACGCTTCGCTCCGGTCGGTGCTAGACGAACGTCCACTGGACGTTCAGCACCACTTCAAAAACACACTTGGAAGCATAAAAACCGTGGGGACGTTGTCCCCACTTCCCCTACCAACTTTTTCAAAAGTTGGACAAAACTTTTATGGGAAAACTTCGTTTTCCCAATCACAAACGGAGCGAAGCGTAGACAAACTACATTTCATTAAAAACATTGATTTCAGAATTTTATACGATTTTTGAATATTGTAGAAAGCATGATATTTATGTTATAATGCTATGTAAAATATACAAAAAAAGGGAATGAAAATATGAATATAATAAAAGAGAAGATATTTAAAAATAATCCTACCAGAATCATTGTTTTTGGTTTTTTGGTTGTGGTAATCGTGGGAACAATATTGCTTTGTCTGCCTATTTCCAGTCAAAATGGAAAAAGTATAAATGTATTAGATGCCTTATTTACAGCAACATCTGCTACTTGTGTAACAGGGCTTGTTGTAGTAAATACTATGGAGCAGTGGACAGCTTTTGGGAAAATTGTGATATTTTGCTTAATACAAATAGGTGGTTTGGGTTTTATGACATTTATTGTATTAGGTTCACTTGCTCTGCATAAAAAAATTACATTATCAGACAGGCTTTTAATTAAAGAATCTTACAATCAAAATAATATTGTAGGTATGGTGAAATATATTAAAAAAATAATATTTGGTACACTTTTCATAGAAGGCATAGGAGCGATTTTTTTAGCAATGGCTTTTATTCCTCTTTTTGGCTTAAAAAAGGGGATAGTATATGGTATTTTTCATTCTGTTTCTGCATTTTGTAATGCAGGATTTGATATAATTAGTTTAGAAAGTTTTATACCTTATGTAGATAATGCACTTATCAATATTACCATATTTATACTTGTTATATTGGGCGGACTTGGTTTTATGGTTTGGACAGACACCATAAGGGTATTAAAATTAAAATGGTCAAAAAAATGGTCTTTTACTACTGCAATAAAAAGATTATCATTGCACAGCAAAATAGTATATCTTTCCACATTTTTACTTCTTGCATTTGGTATGCTGATATTTTTTGTATGGGAAAGTACAAACCCCTATACTATGGGACATTTATCATTAAAAGGAAAGTTATTGGCTTCTGCTATGCAGTCTGTTACAGTCAGAACAGCAGGATTTAACAGCATTGTACAGGGTGATATGACAGAAGTTTCAAAATTTGTATCCATATTATTGATGTTTGTGGGTGCTTCTCCGGGAGGAACAGCAGGCGGTATCAAAACAGTAACAATCAGTGTATTGTGGATTGCAGTACTTTCAGTGGTACGAGGAAGTAAACACACTCATGTATTTAAAAGAAATATTCCTTTTTCTACATTGCAAAAAGCATTAGCAGTATTTTTTATCAGTTTAACAATGGTGTTATTGATAACATTATTATTAAGTTATACAGAAAGAAATATGATAATAGAGCATGACTTTATGGATATATTATTTGAAACAACATCTGCTTTGGGTACAACAGGTATTACAACAGGTATTACACCATATTTATCAAAAATAGGACGTATGATTATTATTATAGCTATGTTTATGGGAAGAATTGGTCCAATTAGTATTGTCATTGCATTAACCAAAAAACAAAATCAGAATAAATATCAATTACAATATGCAGAAGAACAGATTATTGTAGGATAATAGAAAGAGAGGAAATTAAAATGATAAATAAAAAACAGTTTGCTGTATTGGGTTTGGGACGTTTTGGAAGAAGTATAGCAAAAACATTATCAGAGAATGGCGCAGAAGTACTTGCAGTTGACAATGATATGGAATTAGTGCAGGATATATCAGAATATGTTACACACGCTGTTATTGCCGATATTACAGATGAAGCAGATTTACGCAATTTGGGGCTTGGTAATTTTGATGTTGTGATTATTGCAACAGGCAGTCATTTAGAGTCTAGTGTACTTGCTGTACTTCTTGCGAAAGAAATGGGTGTACCTTATGTCATTGCGAAGGCATTAGATGAAAATCACAAAAAGATATTAGAAAAAATTGGTGTGGACAGAGTTATACTACCAGAAAGAGAAATGGGAGTGCATATTGCAAATAAATTGCTTTATGGTAATTTTTTTGAATTGACAGAAATTTCTGATGATGTCAGCATTGCTGAAGTCATACCAAAACAGGAATGGTTAAATAAAAGTATCATAGAATCAGATATTCGTGCAAAATATGATTTGAATATCATTGCGATACGTCAACAGCAAGAAATTATTGCTTCTCCTAAACCAAGTTATGTCATTCAGAAAGATGACATATTGATTGTATTGGGCGAAAATGTAAATATACAAAAATTTTTAAATAAAAAAGGGTGACAGTATTGATTGAAAGTGTTCAAAATAAATTAGTAAAAAAAATAAAATCGTTACAGCAACGCAAAAATAGAGATAAGGAAGGAGTATTTATTGTAGAAGGAATACGGTTTGTAGGGGAAATTCCCCAAACAGTTACAATACTTTATTATGCTGTTTCTCATACATTTCAAAAAATAAATGACATTTCTATTTATGAAAAAAGAAGTCAAGTGTTTGTATTTTCTGATAATGTGTTTGATAGCATTTCTGATACACAGCATACGCAAGGTATCATTGCCATTTGTCAGAAAAAGAATATAGAATTGTCAGAATATGTATTGCATGAAAAAGGATTTTATATATTGGCGGAAAATATACAAGATCCTGGAAATTTAGGTACAATCATACGTACAGCAGATGCCTGTCATGCAGATGCTGTATTTTTGTCAAAGGGTTGTGTAGATTTATATAATGCAAAGGTATTGCGTTCTACAATGGGGTCATTATTTCATATGCCTATATTTCAAAATGTAGATTTTATAGAATATATGGATATTATGAAACAAAACAATATTACGATATTTGCATCACATTTAAAAGCAAAAAAATATTATTATCATGCTGATTTTCATAAAGCTTGTGCTTTGGTAATAGGAAATGAAGGCAAGGGTATTACAGATGAAATTGCTCAAAAATGTCATGAATGGATTAAAATTCCTATGGTGGGAAAAGCAGAATCTTTGAATGTTTCTATTGCAGCAGGTGTTTTAATGTATGAAGTGGTAAGGCAAAGAATAACAGAAATAGAATAAAAAGTAAAGGAGTCACTCCATGAAAGTAATAAAAAAAATAGTATTTTGTATATTTATGACAGCAGTATATTTATATTGGCAGGATAATGCGATTATGGTAACAAAATATCAATATCAAAATAGTAAAATACCAAAATCATTTGATAAATATCGTATACTACAAATATCAGATTTACAAAATAAAATATTTGGAAAGCATCATAAAAAATTGATTTCCGCTATACAAAAACAATACCCTGATTGTATTGTTATAACGGGGGATTTATTGGATAGAAATCGTACAGATGTATCATCTGTTATAGAATTGATTCGTCAAATTGTAAATATTGCACCTGTTTATTATGTTTCGGGGAATCATGAACATCAGTCAGGAAAATATCAAGATTTGATTGTATTGTTAGAGCAATGTGGTGTGGTTGTGCTGGAAAACAATAAGCAAGTGATTACCAAACAATACGAAAGTATTGCCATATTGGGTATAAAAGATAAATCAGTTAATGCAAATTATCAAAAAGTATTGTCTGTACTTTCTGAAATAGAAAAAAATGATTTTCAGATATTGCTTTCTCATCGTCCAGAATTACTTGATGTATATAGTCAATATGATATTGATATGGTATTAACAGGACACGCTCATGGTGGACAAATACGGATTCCATTTGTGGGAGGAATATTTGCACCACATCAAGGATTTTTTCCAAAATATACAAATGGTGTTCATACAAAAAACAATACAACAATGATAATCAGTAGGGGGCTTGGAAATAGTACATTTCCATTTCGTATCAATAATCGTCCAGAATTGCTTGTGATAGAGCTGATATGTGATAGTGCAATGTAAAATAAATATTCACTTTAGGCATTTATTAGTATACAATATAGGTATTAGACATTAAAAACAATATTGCTGTATAATGTAAGGAAAATAAATGTAATAAAGGAGCGTATCATTATGAAAATAAACAATAAACAAGAATTTGATAAACAGAATATATTTGGTTTAGGAAAAGAAAACACAGCATTTGCACAATATTTTATAGGAAATTCATATCTCAATCCATTAACTGTTACAGGAGAAAACACAAGTAATGAATGGTGTGAGCCAGTGGACGAGGAAACATATAAAAAATTAGCATAATGTTATAGTAATATGGGAGGAAAAGACATGGATTTGAAACAAAGTGATGCAGAATTTGTCGATATTATGAAAAATTTTATTGATGAGGTAGATGGTAGAGTAAATTTACTGAGCCATAAACAAAAAGAATTGATTAAAATAGTCAGTTTAGTAACACAGCAGTCAAAAGAGTTATTAGCATATGAAATAGAAAATGTTTTATCAATATTGACACCAACAGAAATCAAAGAAGCAGTTTATCAATGTGCGCCATATTCTGGTTTTAGTAGAGTAGTAGATGCCATTCATATTGTGAATGAAGTATTTCAAAAAAATAATATTGATTTACCATTGCAAAAACAATCTACTGTTACACAAGCAACAAGATTTGAAAAGGGTATTGATGCACAAACAACAATATTTGGAGAAAGTATGAGAGCAGTTGCAGATGGTGAAAATACTCCTAACCCTTATTATTATTTAATTAGTAATTGTTTTGGCGATTATTATACAAGAGAAGGACTTGACTTGCAAACAAGAGAAATGCTGACACTTTGTATATTGATTAATTTGGGTACAGAAAGTCAAATAAAATCCCATATCAATGGAAATATCAATATAGGGCGTGATAAAGCATTTATTGAGCAGATAATATATCAATGTTTACCTTATGCAGGTTATCCTAGAATATTAAATGCTTTAAATTGTTTTCATGAAGTGACACAAAAATAATATGTTTTTATTGTTTAGGCAATAAAAAACATTAGCTTGCAAAACTAGTGTCAGTCTGTCAAAAACTTCCGTTTGTGATTGGGAAAACGAAGTTTTCCCCGAGTTTTTGGTCAAGCTTTTTTCAAAAAGCTTGTGTGGTTTGGAGCAAAGCTCCAATGTCTTAGGTTTTTCATGCTTCCAAGCGTGTTTTTGAAGGGGGGTGCTGAATGTCCCACCGACCGAAGCGAAGCGTAGACTGCGAAGCGATGGGGGAACTTTTCACAAGTGAAAAAAGTTCCCCCCAAAAAAAATTCCGACTTTCATTAAATTTATCATAAAGCACTTTATTGACAAGCTGACTAGCTTGCAAAACTAGTGTTTTTTATTACAAATGTGTATTTATAATATGCGTGAAAGTCCTTTATTCTGTGACTTTCCGTATTTCATTAAATGATTTCCCATTACTTCCGATACATCAAGAATAGTAACGAAAGAAGGACTATTTGTTTCAATATCTACTTGCTCTATTACAGTACGCAATTCTGTTACCTCCACACGAGTGAGTACAACATACAATATTCCCTTTTTACCGCTAAACATACCTTCTCCTTCCATTTTTGTAACAGTTCTACCCAGACACTTTAATATTGCCTGTGATACTTCATATTCGTGCTGTGTGACAATTAAAGCGGCTTTTACTTGATTAGAACCTTCTACAACAGTATCAATTAGTTTTGATGCAACAAAGTATGCTACAAGAGAATACATTGCTCTATCAAATCCAAATATAAAAATAGCTATTGTAAATATAAAAAGATTACAAATCAAAACAAATTGTCCAACAGAAAGTTCTGTTTTTTTACTGATTAATATTGCTGCCATTTCTGTGCCGTCCATACAAGCACCATATCGTATGACAAGTCCTACACCAATACCCAACAACACACCCCCGAACAATGTTGCAAGCAATGTATCATTTGTAATTCTTTCAAAATTTCCTGCTATCATCAATCCAATGGAAAGCATTATCATGGCATACAAATAACCGATTGCAAAACGTTTTCCCATTTGTTTTAATGAAATAAACATAAAAGGTAAATTTAATATTACCACAATGACATTTAAAGGAATTTTTGTTAAATAACTGAACATGATAGAAACACCTGTAATACCTCCGTCAATAATATGATTGGGTATTAAAAATACTTCCAATCCAATAGAAACCAATAATATTCCTATTGTAATCATAATGTACCTTGCTGCAAACGTTCCGATGGTATGTAACATCATTTTATTCTCCTTTCTTATATTTATTTGTCAGTTTAATGAATCAGCTGATATGATTATTTTACTATATTTTGTACCAAAATAAC
>ERZ808044.1732-NODE-1732-length-10515-cov-3.562751_pt1 | contig 10515 bp, 7 predicted proteins | sample MGYA00380195_ERZ808044 | MGnify/ENA primary metagenome ERZ808044 (study PRJEB31490, sample SAMN06133423) | mouse gut metagenome | isolation source: Z7_2 | host: mice | place: China: Chengdu | collected 2015-05 ...
ATATCGTGACTTACCGATACATAGTACTCATTATCAATGGTTTCCACTGAAATTTCATGTTCCTTGTCAGTCTCTCCTTCTTCTGCCTCTAAAGGCGGAAGAAGGATGCCGCAGCAGGAAAAAGCTCCTTTTCCCACTGTGCAGATAATATTTCCGCAAATTGGACATACATAAAAGGACGCCTTTTTCATATTGGATGAGCGATTTTCGTTTTCCACACACTCTCCAGCCAGCAATTCCGCTACAGAGATGTTTAATGCCGCCGCCAGATCAGCCAGAATGGAAATATCCGGCAATCCTCTGCCGGTCTCCCATTTAGATACGGTCTTGTCGCTGACATTTAGTTTCTCTGCCAGCTGTCTCTGCGTCATATTGTTCTTTTCCCGCAAAATGCGGATCATTTCTCCGGTTACATAATTCATAGCTTTTCTCCATTCCGGCGGGCACCCGCCTAAAAAACATATCTTACTCTCAGTAATTATAATGGATGAGCCATAAGGAAGAAAACCTACGAAAAGTAGAGGGCTACTTATAGGCTTCTAGTATATGTATAAGAGCGCTTGCACTGCTGCTGTGTGAACGCTCCAAAACAGAATTGCTCCGCTCCGATTCTGCTATGGCACACTGCGCCAATTTATGGGATGCTGTAGCCGTAAAAAGGATCATCAGATCCGGATTTCCAATCTGACGGCTTAAGTCTGCTCTCATCTTTGTAAATACTTTTGGTTTGTGATGGTATCTTATACAAATAGGAATTCCGTTTTGCTTTTCAATTAATCTTCTCCATCCTCTTAAGCACTGCCAAAAACCCCACAAAGAAAATAATCCCTTTTATAATACTGGTTACGGCAAACGCCCACCATATTCCATTAATCCCCAGGGCTGTGGCAGACAGGGCGGCGGCCACCGGCAGCCTGGCGGAGGTGAAAACCACGCTTAAAACAGAGGATGGAAGAGTTTTTCCCAAGCCTGAAAAAGCGCCTACTGTAGCAATCTCAACGCACATAAAAAGCTGGGAACAGCCAAGGATCTTCAAATAGTCAATGCCTAGCGGCACTACGTCCGGCTCATGGATAAACAGCCGGAAGATAGGGCCCGGGACAAAAATCAGCAGAGCCGTGGAGAAAGCGCCCCAGACTGCCATGGTTTTGATTGCGGTAAGATAGCCTTTCTTTACTCTGTCATATTTTCTGGCGCCGTAGTTCTGACCGATAAAAGAGTTTACTGCTGCCCCAAAGCCTTCTGCCGTCATCCAGGAGATGGACTCAATCTGACTTCCCACTCTCTGAACTGCCACGCCCGTATCCCCCCAGCGTACCACCAGGCGGGTCATTCCCATGGAAATCACGCAGTAAATCAGCTCCTGCACTGCGGCTGGAAATCCAATTTTCCCCATAGTCTTAAAATACCTCAAGGGTGTCCGGGAAAAAATTTTTACTTCATCAAAAATCACCTTATCCCGCCGTACTGCTATCAGGAATATGGCGGTTACAAGAAACTGAGCCGTCACGGTCGCCACAGCGGCGCCGACGGCTCCCATAGCCGGAAAAGGACCTGCGCCAAAAATCAGCAGCGGATCCAGAATCATATTGGCCGCCAGTCCTGCCACATTGGCCTTAAAAGAAGTTTTGCTGTCCCCGGCAGCGGTGAGGATCCCGGTAAATATCACATTTAAATACATAAAAATAATACAGCCGCAGGTAATCCTCATATAGCCCACCGCGTCTTCTATAATTTTTGTACTGTTAAGTCCAAAAAAGCCAATCAGAGGGCGGGCAAAGGCTACGGCGATTGCCCCATAGCAAAGGGCCAAAAAAATCCCCAGCTGCAGGGCTCCCCCCGCATACTTTGCCGCCTCTTCCTTATTTCCTTCTCCCAAGGAATGAGCCACCTTTACCTGGCCGCCCATTTTGGCAAACATTGCAACACCCTGAGAAAGCCAGGTATACATCCCTGCGGTTCCTACAGAGGTTACCGCCCCTGCCCCTACTCTTCCGATCCAGGCCATATCCGTTAGATTATAGGCCATCTGCACCAGGGCCGTGGCCATAATGGGCATTGCAAGACCGGTGAGGGAAGGAAAGATAGGGCCATTTAGTAAATCAATGTTTTTTGCTTTTGTCTGTTTCATCGTTTTCTGTCCATTCTGTTTTTCATTCATATATGTTACAGAAGCCTGTCCGCCTCCTGCTCCAATGCCGGCTCATCATTGAGAGGCAGCCCGTTTACTTTGCCTACAGGCTTTACCTTTCCCAGCTTCTGCTGCACCACATGTCCCAGCTCATGTTTTAAGTGTTTCTCCTGACCCGGACCTATATATATATCTGTTCCCATAGTGTAAGCCAGGGCATGTACTTCTTTGGGCTTGTCAGAATTATAGTGAACCCTTACGTCATCCATGGGAACTCCATACTGCCTCTCCGCCTTTTGAAGCATTTCCAAAGCAGTCTGATTTCCTGCCGCTCTCTGGATTAAATTCGAATCCAAAGCGCTCCTTTTTCTATTATCAAATATTGCTTCCATAAATCTCTCCTGCAGTTTATCGAATCTTACCGGAAATCCCCATTTTCTCCAATTGGATTTCCAAGGCTTTCAGAATGTGCTCTTCTGTAATTTCACTTCCCTGTGCCGCTGCAAGATAAGCGGAATTCAGTGCAATTTCCTTTATGTTGCTCCCCGACAGTTCATATTTCCCGGCATACTCTGAAAAACAAATATCGTCGTTTAAAGGGGCTTCTTTGGGAAAACTCTTTTCCCAAATTTTTAACCGCATCTTTTCATCCGGAAATGGAAATCGAATCATGTACTGGATCCTTCTTCGAAAGGCCTCATCAATATTGTCCAGATAGTTGCTTGCCAAAATGGTTATCCCCTGATAATCTTCGATCTTCTGAAGCAAAAATCCGGTCTCCATATTGGCATACCGATCATTGGAGTTTGAAATACCGGAGCGCTTGGCAAACAGAGCGTCTGCTTCATCAAAAAATAATATAATATTCCTGCGGCCAGCCTCGTCAAACAGGGCGTTAAGGTTTTTCTCTGTCTCCCCAATATATTTGCTGGCAATCCTGGAAATATCAATGCGATAAAGAGGAAGCCCCAGATCCGCCGCAATAACCTGCGCCCCCATTGTCTTTCCGGTTCCCGGAGGGCCGTAAAACAAGGCGGAGACGCCTGAACCATAAGGAAGTTTTTTTCCAAATCCCCACTGCTCCATAACCTGCTGCCGGAATGCAATCCGGTTCTTCAGCTGCCGGAGCAGCATTTCCTGATTAGGCCCCAGCACCATATCTTCCCATTTAAATACAGGAGGAATCCAAACTGCCATTCGCTCTAATGGCCCGGAATACGCAAGCCGCGCTTCATCTCCCCAAAGCCAGTCCAGCACTTCCCGCCGGACAGCCATGGGATAAGAAAGCAGCGATTCCTGGGGCCGCCGGGATTCCGGTTCCTCTAAAAGGTTCCATAAAAAGCTGCGCTTTTTTAAATGGGTCTCAAGGGCGCTTTTTCTGTTGATCATATGATACAGGGAAAGTCCCAGCCCTACTGTAGGCATTTTTGCCCCTACATTGTCCTGGAGATATCCGTATATACGCTCATATTTTCTGTCATACTCCACTGCCAGGGCAAGCAGGAGACAGAACTGTTCTGATTCTGTCAGACAATTCTCTTTAAAAATCTCCAGAAAGCGGGACTCCATTCCCTGAACCCTGGAAGCTGCGATGCGGCTTCTCAGATACTGGCTCATTTTCTTAAATTCCTGGCACTGAAGCTTTCTGGCATCCTCATCTTCTTTCGGATTCTCTGCCCTTCTCCGTTCTGTCAGAGCCTGCTCTACCTCCTGGGGCGTTACCACCACTCCTCGCAGATCCAACCGGCTGTGATGTCCGTCTTTCCAGTAAAATGCGGTCTCCAGACAGGCATCCAAAAATGCCAGAAAATCTTCCGTCATTTCCCTCTCATCTTCATAAGGAAGCGTACTCCGCTGTGGAGTTAAATAATCGTCCAGGCGGATAATTAATATTGGATTCATAGCATATTTTTCCTTATTTTCCTTTTTCTTTCCCCATTTTAGCATATTCCGGAATCCGCAGCAAGCGGACGATTCTTATCAGGAAATAAAGGGCAGAATTTCTATTGTATAAAGCGGTTTAAAATGCCAGGCTCAGACAAAAGGGCAGAAATTAGTTCCTTCCCGCCCTGGCCGGGATACTCAGCTGGATGAGTTTCCCTATGCGTCAACTTACGAGGGAGGAACCGATAGTTCCATTATGCATGTCCCGCGGTCAGAAAATGAATCTCACGGCGGCGCATTAGGAAGATTTTACTCATCTTCCGGCTTAAAAGACGGTTATGAATTCCGCGTTGCCGTAGTGGATAAAAAGGTTAACCGGCGGAAAAAGAGAAAGTAACAGTAAAAACAGGGGATGTGACACTTTTCTTTTGCCACATCCCCTTATTCCTTTGCTGTATTCCGGAATCGAAAGGTTTTTACTATTTGTTTCTCAAATACTCATCAATTCCTTTAGCCCCTGCTTTTCCTGCTTCCATGGCAAGAATCACCGTGGCGGCTCCGGTTACGGCGTCGCCGCCAGCAAATACGCCCTCCTTGGTGGTCTGGCCGTTCTCCTCCTGAGCCACGATACACTTGCGCTTATTGATTTCCAGTCCTCTGGTGGTAGAAGAAATCAGCGGGTTGGGGGAGGTTCCCAGAGACATAATCACCGTGTCCACCTCAATGGTGTAGTCGGATCCGGCAATTTCTACCGGGCGTCTTCTTCCGGAAGAATCCGGTTCCCCTAATTCCATCTTGCGGACTACCATACCGGTTACCCAGTCATTTTCATCTGTAAGGATCTCCACCGGATTGGTTAAAAGATTAAAGATAACTCCCTCTTCCTTTGCATGGTGAACTTCCTCCACACGGGCAGGAAGCTCTGCCTCGCTTCTCCGGTAAACTATGTGAACCTCTGCCCCTAAGCGGAGAGCGGTTCTGGCGGCATCCATGGCCACGTTTCCGCCGCCTACCACCGCCACCTTGCGGCCTGCGGCAATGGGGGTGTCATAATCGTCCCGGAAGGCCTTCATCAGGTTGCTTCTGGTCAGATACTCATTTGCAGAAAACACACCGTTAGCCTGCTCACCAGGAATCCCCATAAACTTGGGAAGCCCCGCGCCAGAACCGATAAATACAGCCGAAAATCCTTCCTCTTCTAACAATTCGTCAATAGTAACCGACTTTCCTACAACAACATTGGTTTCAATTTTTACACCAAGAGACTTTACATTTTCAATTTCTTTTGCCACAACCTTTGTTTTGGGAAGACGAAACTCAGGAATTCCATAAACCAGTACGCCGCCCGCTTCATGAAGTGCTTCAAAAATGGTCACATCATATCCCATTTTTGCCAGATCTCCTGCACAGGTAAGTCCTGCAGGTCCTGAACCAATCACAGCTACTTTCTTGCCATTTTTATGTTCAGCTCCTGAAGGAGTAATTCCATTTTCACTTGCCCAGTCAGCAACAAAGCGCTCCAGCTTGCCGATAGAAACCGGCTCTCCTTTAATGCCTCTGATGCATTTACCCTCACATTGACTCTCCTGAGGACATACACGTCCACATACTGCCGGCAATGCAGAAGACTCACTGATCACCTGATATGCTTCCTCAATCTTTCCTTCCTTTACCTTTTCGATAAATCCAGGAATGTTAATTGCCACAGGGCATCCTTTAATGCATTGTGCATTTTTGCAGTTAATGCATCTTGATGCTTCTTCCATTGCTTCCTCTTTATTATATCCAAGGCAGACCTCCTCAAAATTGGCTGCTCTTTCCTTTGCATCCTGCTCTCTTACGGGAACCTTCTTCAATACGTCCATTTTACTTATCACCTCCGCAATTTCCGCATCCGCCATGATGGGTGTCTCCTTCTTTGGCTTTAAGGAATGCTCTTCCCTCTGCTGTTTTGTAAATCTGCTGGCGCTGCATGGCCTCATCAAAATTCACCTGATGTCCGTCAAATTCCGGACCATCCACACAGGCAAATTTTACCTTGCCGCCTACCGTCACACGACATGCCCCACACATACCGGTTCCATCCACCATAATAGGATTCAGGCTGACAATCGTAGGCAGCTCCAGCTCCTTGGTGAGCTTACACACAAATTTCATCATAATCATGGGGCCGATTGCCACACATACATCATAATGATTTCCCTCTTTTACAAGATCTGTAATCGTCTGAGTAACCATTCCACTTCTTCCGTAGGAACCATCATCTGTAGTAACATATAAATTTCCCGCAACAGCTTTCATTTCCTCTTCAAGAATCAGCAGATCCTTTGTCTTGGCTCCCACAATCACATCTGCCTCTATTCCTCTTTCATGAAGCCATTTCACCTGAGGATATACAGGAGCTGTTCCAACACCCCCTGCCACAAACAACATCTTCTTTTTCTTAAGTTCTTCCATTTCTTCTCCCACAAATTCTGATGGACACCCTAATGGACCAACAAAATCATGGAAAGAATCGCCGGCCTTTAAAGATGACATAATCTGTGTTCCTGCCCCTACAATCTGAAATACGATAGTTACAGTTCCCTTTTCACTGTCGTAATCACAGATTGTCAGCGGAATCCTTTCCGCATCCTCATTCGTCCTTACAATAACAAACTGACCGGGTTTACATGCTTTGGCTACTCGCTTTGCTTCTACTACCATATAAAAAATATTGGCAGCAAGCTCTTTGGTTTCTAAAATCTTATACATTGCTAATCCCTTTCCTGTTTTATTTTATGGCGTGCTTAAGGAAATAAGTCCCATCTGGCCATTTTCATCATAAATCAACCGATTTGGCGCTCCCGTATATACTTCTACAGCATACAGACGATCCGTTTTCGTCTGTTCTCCATTTTCTGCCTCAATATATTCATCCAAAACATAATAATAGCCCATATCCGGAATTTCTACAATAGTATTATATTTAAATACATATTTTCCCACAATCTCATGGGAATGCCCCTGAAGGTCGCTTAAAACCTTTCTGTCAAAAAGTGCCTGCGTCACATTGCTTACTGCCTTGCTCACTGTCACTTCCGTTTCCAAAGTAAAATCGAAGCTCCTGCTCACAATTTCACTTGAAACGCCTTCCTCAGATATGGTAACAAATTTAAAATTTGATCTCCCTAAAGGCATAGAAATCGCTCCTGTATACTGAGGGCTGTCTTTCGTTGGATTACTTCCATCCATGGTATAATGTACCGTTCCGCTTTCCGGTACCACCACCTCTATCATTGTTGGCACATGAAAACTGCCGCTGTAAAGCAGTAATTCAGGCGGATCAGGTACCGTCAAATTAATCACATACCAGCTTCTTGCAACCTCACTTTCAATTCCATAATCATTAACAAAAAGTGCCGCAATTTGGTATTCTCCTGATTCAAGTATCAGCGGTGCAATATAAACCTGACTGCTTTGATCGGGTGTGCTTCCATCTAAAGTATAATATATTTTCCCTGTAGTATTGGCACTTATCTTTAAGAGAACCACCTCATCATAATTGCCCGGCTCATAACCAAACTCAGGCATCATAGCCATATACTGTTGAAATTGATTTACAATTTCATTGTTTTTGCACTCTGACAAAAGTAAATTTATATCCGTATACTTTTCTTCTTCATCCCATATATCAATAATATAGCTATATGCCCTTTCTTCATCTGCATATTCCAATGGTTCACTTCCAATCAGATTCACAAGCACTTCGGCTGCCTTTTGCTTATTTCCAAGTTGATAATAATAATTGGACTCCAAAAAAGCAATTTCTATCACATCTGCATCCAGTTTTTTTGCTTTTTCCAAATATTCCAAAGCTTCCTCATACTTTTCAAGCTGGGCATACTCCTTTGCCTGCTCCACTTGATAAGCCGCTGAAAATCTGTGATACAAATGCAACGTTAAAAAAGCGCCGGCCAGCATTACCACTAGGAAAATACCAAAAGCCATAACCATCCCGTTTTTTCCTAACTCTTCGGAGAAAAAAGAACTTCCGCGTTTTTTTAAATTCTTTTTCTCAATCTCCCTGGCATCTGTTGACATGGATTTGTCATCTTTTACAAGGCTGCCGCCTTCAATTTCCTCCGCAACTGTGGATAACGTTTCTGTTATACTATTTTCAATTTCCGGTTCAAAATCAGGCACCATCTGGATTTCTTTACCACACTTTTCACAGTAAAGGTGTCCATATACCATCTCCGCTCCGCAATCAGGACATTTCATACTTACTCCCATCTGTGTGTTGTGGACGCAATACAATTGTAAAGGAGCATTGCTATGGTCATAGGACCTACTCCTCCAGGAACAGGCGTGATAGCGCTGCATACCGGTTCCACATCATCAAAATCAACATCTCCACAAAGCTTATTGCTTTCATCCCGGTTAATGCCCACATCAATAACCACCGCACCCTTTTTTACATAATCTTTTGTAATCATTTTGGGCTTTCCCACTGCCACAATTAAAATGTCTGCCCTTGCGGTCACCTCCTGCAGATTTTGGGTACGGGAATGGGCAATGGTTACTGTTGCGTTTTCTCTAAGAAGTAATAAAGACATGGGTTTCCCAACAATATTGCTTCTTCCAAGTACAACACATTCTTTTCCTGCAATATCAATGCCGCTTCTTTTTAAAAGCTGTATAATTCCTGCCGGCGTACAGGAAACAAAACCCGGCTGCCCAATGCATAACGCCCCTACGCTCTGGGGATGAAAGCCATCTACATCTTTTGAAGGGTCAATGGCTTTTATCACTGTATCCTCATCAATATGAGCGGGCAGTGGAAGTTGGACTAAAATACCGTTTACATCCTCTCTTCCATTTAATTCCTGTATCAGATCAATTAACTCTTCCTGAGTAGTCTCTTCTGGAAGTTCATAAGATAAAGAGCCAATTCCTATGTACTCACATCCCTTTTTCTTATTTCTTACATATACGCAGGAAGCCGGATCATTCCCTACCTGAATAACTGCTAAGGTTACGTGGATTCCCTTTTCCTTTAGCTCTGCTGCTTTTTGCTTCAGTTCTTCCTTGATCTGCTGGGAAATTGCTTTTCCATCAATCAGTACTGCCATATGTTCTCCATCCTTTCCATATATATATCCTCTAAAAAAGACCTGTTATTCTGCCATTTTCATCCACATCAATATTAAATGCTGCGGGCTGGGCGGGAAGTCCCGGCATGGTCATAACTGCGCCGGTAAGTACTACTACAAAGCCTGCGCCTGCAGAAACATATACTTCTCTCACATTCACATTAAAATGCTTTGGTCTGCCTAAAAGCAATGGATCATCCGAAAGAGAATATTGCGTTTTTGCCATACAGACAGGAAAGCTGCCAAATCCTAACTCTTCCAGCTTTTGAAGCTGCTTTTTTGCCTGTGGAGAATATTCTACACCATCTGCTCCATAAATTTCTCTGGCAACTGTCTCAATTTTTTTCATAAGGCTTATTTCATCCGGATACAAAAGTTGAAAATTACTCTCTTTGTTTTCCAGCGTTTCAAGCACCTTTTGGGCTAACAAAATTCCACCTTCTCCGCCTTTTTCCCAAACCTGTGAAATTGCAAACTCACAATTTCTTTCCTCACAAAACTGCTTCACAAAGGAAGTTTCAGCTTCCGTATCTGTCATAAAGCTGTTAAGGGTTACCACCACCGGTATTTTATACTTTTGCAGATTTTCAATATGCTTTTCCAAATTGACAATGCCTTTTTCAAGTGCCGGAAGGTTCTCTTCTCCTAACTGGGCCTTAGGAACCCCTCCATTATATTTCAGTGCCCGAATTGTTGCAACTAAAACAACTGCATCCGGTTTCAGACCTGCAATACGACATTTAATGTCAAAAAATTTTTCAGCCCCTAAATCTGCGCCAAATCCAGCTTCCGTAATTACGTAATCTGCCATTTTAAGCGCTGCTTTTGTAGCGCGGACTGAGTTGCAGCCATGGGCAATATTGGCAAAGGGGCCACCATGAATCAAAACCGGTGTATGCTCAAGAGTTTGAACTAAATTAGGCTTCATTGCATCCTTAAGAAGCGCCGCCATTGCTCCTACAGCCTGTAAATCCTCTGCGGTAACCGGCTGCCCTTCATAATTATATGCAACCACAATTTTTCCAAGTCTTTCCTTTAAATCATTCATATCTGATGCTAGACATAAAATAGCCATAATTTCCGAAGCAACCGTAATCACAAAATGGTCTTCTCGCACAGTACCATCTGTCTTTGCGCCAAGCCCTACTACCACGTTTCTAAGCACCCGGTCATTCATATCAAGGCACCTTTTCCACACCACTTGCCTAGTATCTATTTTAAGGGCATTTCCCTGCTGAATGTGGTTATCTAAAAGTGCTGCCAGCAGATTATTGGCAGAGGTAATTGCATGAAAATCACCTGTAAAATGAAGGTTTAAATCCTCCATAGGCACCACCTGGGCATAGCCGCCTCCGGCTGCACCAC
>ERZ808044.1738-NODE-1738-length-10497-cov-8.071881_pt1 | contig 10497 bp, 7 predicted proteins | sample MGYA00380195_ERZ808044 | MGnify/ENA primary metagenome ERZ808044 (study PRJEB31490, sample SAMN06133423) | mouse gut metagenome | isolation source: Z7_2 | host: mice | place: China: Chengdu | collected 2015-05 ...
TTATGGGACTTCGTTCATCGCCACTTGCGTACACGATTCTCCCCAGCTCTGCTGGGGGTTTGGGATTGTTTCAATCAGACTGTACATATACCGATTATCCAAACTACAAAAATTTCGATTTTCGCAATCTAATAATACTGATATTATTTAGACTGTTGTTCATCATCTCGCGACAATCTTTCGTTGAGGGCGGTAATCTTTACGCTGTTCGTTATTGTAAATTTCTCCCTTTCTCGCTATAATTAAGCTGTATTCAACTTGGGAAAAGGTGGTCTTTTCAAAAACTCACACTTTTTTCGTCCTTCTCAAATATACCCCATAGCGTCCGTCAACGCTTTGCTCTAATGTCAAGAGAAAGGTGGAGATTTTCGTAGAAAATACTACCTGACCTTGACATTCAATCTATGTTAAAATGGTTTAAGGGCGGGAGCATTTTATGCCACCGCCCTTAATTACCTTAAACGAACTGTAATATAAATACTAAAGTGAATATATCAAATCATGCAGCACAACTTCTTCTGCCCTGCTTCTGATGCTGTTGATCTTCTGAAGCCAGCAGAGCCAGTCCTCGGATTTTAACTGTTCTGTCACACCCTCATTTTTTGCCATTTGCCCCACAAGCCTGTCCATCATCTCATTGCATTCTTCATCAATTTCCGCAAGGTGTTTCCATAAGGTTTCCGACAAAAGCATATGCGAATAAACGCCTCTATGATTTTCTTCTAAAAAACGCTTTCTCATCCGTCCATACTTCCCAATCTGATATTCCGTTGTATCCGAAAGTTTCAGGTCGGGAATCAGATAATCTCCTTCCCAATGATAAGTAATTTGCATATACAACCGCCTTTCTCTGTGCTAAACTGTTTACAGATACGAATAAAAGGATTATCACCTTCTTCCTTTACCACAACATCTGCAAGTTTCCATCCACCACAAATGAGCCAGCCGCATATGTTGTATTTTTGCAGATGCGCATTTCCGCTAAAATACTACGTTTGCCGGAAATGTTTACATCTACAGTTCACAACATATCACATCGTCAAGATACTGGCACTTCGCAAACATATCCGAGGATTTCTGCGCCTCGGATTGTGCGATGCCCGCCACATTCCGCATTTTTGTGTATAAGAAAAGGTTTTTGTAAAAATGACTCTCATCCACAAAAAGCCTGTCAACGCCAAGCTGTTCAAAGGTCACTACATTGTCTTTCCTTGATGTATCGTTCAGTTTTTCCAGCCTTGCCATAAGTGATTTCCTTGTTTTTTCCATCTGCTTAATAGTATAGCGCTCCCCGTTGTCGGCTTTTGCCTGCTCTATGGCAAGCTCAATCTCGCTGATCTGACGCTCAATCATGGCTTCCTGACGCTCTATGGAAAGGGGAATTTTCTCGAATTGGGAATGCCCGATAATCACCGCATCATAATCGCCTGTCGCTATCCTTGAACAGAATTTCTTCCGGTTGGCAGGCTCAAAATCTTTCTTTGTTGCCGCAAGGATATTTGCGCCGGGATATAAGCGGAGAAAATCACTCGCCCACTGCTCCGTCAAGTGGTTCGGAACCACAAACAGACTTTTCTGGCACAATCCTAACCGCTTGCTCTCCATCGCCGCCGCTGTCATCTCAAAAGTCTTGCCCGCCCCGACACAGTGCGCCAGTAAGGTATTATCCCCATATAAAACGTGTGCGACTGCGCTTTTCTGGTGGGGCTTCAATTCAATATCCGGTGTCATGCCGGGGAATTTCAGATGCGCCCCGTCATACTCCCTCGGCCTTGTGGAATTGAACAGCTTATTGTATTTCGCCACCAAGTCCTGCCGCCTGTCCGGGTCACGGAATACCCAGTCCTTAAAGGCTTCCCTTATGGTGTCCTGCTTCTGCGCAGCAAGGGTGGTTTCTTTTTTATTAAGCACCCGTTTTTCCTTCCCGTCCTCCGTGATTGTGTCATATACCCGGCTGTCTTTTAAATTCAGGGAATCCTCCAAAATCTGGTAAGCGTTCCTGCGGCTCGTTCCGTAAGTCATATTTACAAGGGAATTTCCATAATCCGCATTTTTGCCTTTTACGTTCCACTGCCCTGTCACATCCGAAAACTGTATGCCCATGACATTCCTGTCAAACAGATGCTGCGGCGTTTCAAAAGTGTCACGCATAAAATCTTCCAGATATTCCGGCTTTACCCATGTTGCGCCGATACGCACCTCGATCTCGCTTGCGTCAAGCTCTTTGGGCTGCACCTGCGTGAGCGCCTGCACGTTTACGGTAAATTCCTGGTGGTTCTCCGCATAGGTTTTCGCCGTTTCCAGCTTGTCACGGACGTTGCCGCTTAAATACTCGTCCGCCGTTTCCCACCTGTCTGTTACGGGATTCTGGAAGACAATTCCCGTCAGTTCCTCCTTTATCTTGTCAACGCTTTTCCCGGACAGCTCCGCCATATAGTCAAGGTCAACCCTCGCCTTTTCCGACAGCGACACCGCAAGGGCTTCGGTTGCCGTGTCAACGCTTGTGACAACCTCCGCTTTCTTGATTGTGCGCTTCGTAAACATATCCGCCTTGCCCACAAACTTTCCTTCCTCGTCCGTCTTTTCAAGGGAGCATAACAGGCAGTAGCTGCTGTCCTGGTTAAACGCCCTCTTGTTGGTCTGGGAATTGATAAGTCCGTACTTTTTGGAGAAATCATCGTACAGCCTGTTTAATTCCGCCTGTTTTTCCTTGATGACGGTATCCGGGTATTCCTGGAGCTGCACATTGATCAGTTCCTGCGTACAATCCCGGATGCCCACCATGCCCTTAATGCGCTCCAGCATGGATTCTTTCATGTCCACAGGCTTCATGACGGAGTTTTCCCGGTAATAAACCTTATCCTCCACAAGCGTATAACTGTAATTCTTCACCTCCGGGTCTGCCGGGATTGTCTGGTCTGACAGTTCATCGTCCAGCTCATCCAGTTCCACTTCCTCAATCTCCCCGTCAATGCGGCTTATGACTTCTGCAAGCTGCTCCGCAAAAGGTCTTGATGTGTCGGGTTGGCAGGTGCTTTCCATCCCATACGGGCCGGAAACCATCTCCATCTTTCCCACAATCATCTCCGGGTGTCCAGCAAAATAGCTGTTCATGGCGATGCCGTTTTCATCTTCCGAAAGGTGTACCCAATCCGGTTCCAAATCCATAACCCGGTCACGTTTCTTTAAGAATAAAATATCGGAAGTGACTTCCGTTCCTGCGTTTTCCTTAAAAGCAGTATTGGGCAGTCTGACCGCCCCCAAAAGTTCCGCCCTCTGCGCAAGGTATTTCCGCACTTCCGGGCTTTTCTTGTCCATTGTTCCCTTGCTGGTCACGAAAGCGACCACGCCGCCCGGACGCACTTTATCCAAAGTCTTTGCGAAAAAGTAATCGTGAATGAGAAAATTATTTTTATCATACTGCCTGTCAGACACTTTATATTGTCCGAAAGGCACATTTCCCACCGCCACGTCAAAGAAATCATTCGGGTAGTCCGTCTTTTCAAAACCGGAGATTTTAATGTTGGCTTTCGGGTAAAGCTGTTTCGCAATGCGTCCGGTAATCCCGTCCAGTTCCACGCCGTACAGCCTGCTGTCCTGCATATTCTCCGGAAGCATACCAAAGAAATTACCGATGCCCATTGCAGGCTCCAGTACATTTCCTTTTTCAAACCCCATTTGTTCCAGGGCTTCATAGATACTGCGGATAATCACAGGACTTGTGTAATGGGCATTTAAGGTACTCCCCCTTGCGGAAGCGTATTCCGTATCCGACAGCAGGCTCTTTAATTCCTGGTATTCCCCCGCCCATGCGCTTTTGTTCTGGTCAAAGGCATCGGCAAGGCCGCCCCACCCGACATACTGCGCTAAAATCTTCTGTTCCTCCGGCGTGGCAATGCGGTTATTGTCCAGATATACCCTATCCCCAACCCGGTAATCCCGCTTCTGGACATCATGTCCAGAAGTTTCCTGCATTTTGCCGGACAGCATCTCCTCTTTCCGGGTAAAGTCATTCCAGACACGCTCTGAAACAGCAGAAAAATAAGGCGATTCATCTTCCATGACTTCATACTCAAGCTCTTTCAGAGCCTCAAGGCTTTCTGCCCCTGCTATCTTTTCATGGTATTTAAAGTAAACCGCTTCCCTGCTGAGAATCCCCTCCAGACGTTCCAATTCCGGCTCCGGCATCCGTTCCCATATATCATCCTTTTCTGTATGAATGGTAAAACCTTCTCCGTCATCGTGGTATTCCAGGGTATATTGCAGGGTATCATGCTCTCCCCGTATGTCACATTCAAAGTCATATACCGTAGTCCGGGAACCCGCAAAATATTCCCTGTTGGTCAAGACCAGATTCTGTATATCATCTGCGGTCAGCGGCTTTTCCGTACCATCTTTCTGTACCTGTCCATCAGGAACCGCCTTTGCACGTTCAATCTCAATGGTATGCCACTGATCCACCTCTGCCGCATTCTCGAAATCAATGCCGTTCCTGTGACAGTAATCTACCGCTTCATCAACCGTTCCAAAAGTAGGCATATCCCCGTGGCTGTCACGGTAGCTCTGTATTTCCTCCCCTGTGCTTCCGTCCATAACGGAAATATAATAACTGTCAGCAGAAGCGTCCGATGTAAGGGAAATGGCATAATAAAACCCCGGCTCTGCCCCGCCCTCAAAACGGGAATATACCTCCGCTTCATGGCGGTCAATATCCCGCATGGCTTCCAGGTCAATGTAATCATCTTCCACTTCATCCCGGTACGGCTTATGGTCATACTCAAAAAAGTCCTTCCCATTTACCGACGCATAGAAGAAATCGCTGTCCTCCACGGAATTGCCAACGACATATATGTTATCCCCGGCATTCCATTCATCCACCTTTACGCATTCCTGCCCGTCAATGGAAATCGTTTCGCCGGACTTCAAATCCTTCTGCATTGCAGAAGGATTGACATCATGTCCAGAAGTTTTTTTCTGCGCCTGTTCTCTTTTATACCGGCTCTGCTTCTGCATGGACTGGAATACCATATCATCATAGGGGATCACATCAATCAGATCGGCGTGATTGTCTATGTACTCCTGCGCCAGCTCCCGGTTGATAAAAAATCGGTTATGCTCCGGATAAGGTATCAGAAGCCCGTCCTCTGCCGTTGTCACAAGGCGGTAGCGCACTCCCTCCCTGCCGTCCGCATACTGGTGGGTATAAAAGCCTATCCCCGGCTCCGAAAAATCCTCAGAGGATTCCAGCGCAACCGTGATTTTCTCCACTTCCTCCACATCAGCGAATCTTAAAGCGTAATCTTCCCCGCTTTCCTTTCCTCCGCCTGCCTCTGTATCTCCAGACAGTGCGCTTTCAGCCTGCCCTCCATCAGAAGCCCGCTGTAAATCCCCCTCCGGTGTTCCTTCAGGTAATTCTTCCGCATCAGCCCGTACTTGGTCAGCGGCTCCTCCGGCTCGCTGTCCGGAATCAGGTTGGGTATCAGGTAATCCCCGTTCTTCTCGTATGTCAGTTCCATGCAAGGTGCCCTCCGTTTCTATATGTTTGGTGTATGTATCAATTTGTGGTTCGTTTTCGCTTTCACGCTTTAAAGCATTATAGCGTGATTCCGGTTCATTTGCAAGCACTTTTTCAGGATTTTTTTCTGCGGCGGCGGCCTGCGCCCCGTCCGTCCTCTCCCTCGCCTTATCTGCGGCTTTCTGCCGTGCCATCTGGCGGTCATAAGCGGCAACCGTCCTCCCGATCTCCATGAGGATTGGCTTACACATATCCGTAGTTGCGTTACCAATGACAGATAACGCCATTGAAGTGTTGAACTCACTGATATAGTCAAAATTCAGTTCATCCTTCCAGAAATCCATGTCAGCGCCGCACCGGGATAACAGGGTATAGGCGATGCTTGTGGAGAGCGTTTCCCGAAGCCGCAGCCCCACGTTCAGCTCGTCAAGCTCCTCTAAGAAGCTGCCCTCCTTGGCGTAGGACATATCCTGCATAATCTCCCTGTAATAATCTTCCGCAATCCTCCCGGCGATCTCCATGAGCCTGCCCTCAAAAGGATTATTTTTATCCGTTTCGCCATAGGTCTTTTCAAGCTGCGCCAGCACAGCGCCCTTGTGTTCCTCCCGCAGTTCCCACAGGTACGGGTCTTTCCCGATCCGTCTTGCCTTATGCACGTCCGACACGTCAAAAACATATTTCAGCCTGGGGCGCTCACTGTCCCGGTCAAAAAGGGCAATCCCCTTTGCCCCACGGTTCACCCAGCAGAACATTTTTTCATTCCATGTTTCCATAGTGGCGCAGGCTGTGGCTCCCGGCCTCTGTGCGTAGATCAGCATCTGATCCTCGAACGGGTATCGGTACAGCCTTGCGGCAGTGTCCAGGTATTTCATCCACTCTTTCCCGTTCTTAGACACCTGCCTTGCGGTTTCCCCCGCCAGTATGGAGATTTCATGGTATTTCTTTGAAACAAGGTATCCTCTGTCCATCCGCACCCTCCTTAATCATAAAACCCGTTTTCCTCAATGCCCTTTTCCAGAATGGAAGCTACCAGCGTATCCAGCTCCACGCCGTTTATCTCGCTGACCACGATCAGCTTCGCAAGGGTATTCTTTTCTACCGGGATTGAATACCGTTCCTCATCCGGACACAGCTCACGCACACAGACACCGAGCGCATCCGCAACCTGGCAGAGCGTGCTTATGTCCGCCTCACGGATTCCCGCCATGATGTCCAGGAGCGTATTCTCACGGACGCCGGAAAGCGCCGCAAGTCCCGGTATGCCCATATCCATCTCTTTCATCACATTTAAAATCTTATCGCCTGTGCTTAAAATCCCTGTTCCCATCGTCAAGCCCTCCTTATTCCGCTTTGCTGCCAAAAGAAAATACCGTGTTTTCTTTCGCCTTTGTAGCTGTAAACTTTGTTTTCACTTCCGCCACCTTTGACTCCAGGACGGAAAACATGGCTTCCACCTGCTCCTCTGTGTAGTCATAGGCCGACCTGTTGGAGAGGTTCTCAATCCGCCCGATTGCGTCAATCGCCTTATTGATGCGGTACTCCCCAAGCCGAATAAATTTCTCCGCTTTCGTTTCCTCTGCCTTTCCCGCAGGCGTGTTTTCTGTTACGTTTTCCATAGCTTCACCCATATTTTCGCTCATATCTTTTTCCTCCATTTTCCATATGGTTCAGGGCATACAGATTTTCCATATGCCCCGTGCTTAAAATACTTTTTTACTTTTTCTTTTTGGGAAATTCCAGCTTCACCTTATACTGCGAGCCTTTGATTTCTTTCCCGTCTTTGGTATAGGAAAAGTCCTCCACGCCCTCCGGTATCAGGTACGCATCATAGCTGCCCTTCTTCCCCTTCAAGTTTTTTACGAGGGTCTTTTTCCCGTCCAGCAGGCTTTTTACCTGGCTGTCGGTAAGTGCCGCCCCCATTGCCCTGGACACGTTCATGCCGCATTTATTTTTACAGTAAGCGCCGAATTTCCCTTTTATCACATCGCCCCCGCACTTCGGGCATTTTCCAAGAGATTCCTGCGTGCTGCCCCCGAACATGGATTTCTGCTCGTCGCTGACGCTGTGATAAGTCTGCACAAGCCCTTTTACCATATCCTCTATGCCGCCCATAAACTCCCGCATGGAATATTCACCCTTTGCCACAAGGGTAAGGGCATTTTCCCAATCGGCGGTAAGCTGCGGGGATTTTACCACGTCAGGAAGCACGGTGATCAGCTTCACCCCATCCTCCGTGGGGAGCATCTGCTTTTTCTCACGCTTTACAAATCCGTCCTTGACTAACTTTTCAATCACGTCCGCCCGTGTAGCGGGTGTGCCAAGCCCTTTCCGTTCTACATCATCGCCCATGTCCTCTGCGCCGGCACGTTCCATTGCCGATAATAAACTGTCCTCCGTGAAGTGTTTCGGCGGCTGCGTGAAATGCTCCGTTACGTTCGTCTGCACTCCCTCAAAAACCATCCCCTTCGAAAGCTCCGGCAGCTTCCTGTCCTCTTTTTCCTTATCTTCCGTGGTTTTATAGGAACGCTTCAGGGCGGCTTCAAAATCTTTCCACCCGTTCTTTATTACGGATTTCCCGGAAACCGAAAAAACAGCGCCGCCACAGTCAAGCTCCGCCCTGACCGTTTCATACTCGTGCTTTTGCTCTCCTTTCCGCACTGAAAAAAGTGCTTTTTTAATGCCTTAAAAAAATCTTACATTTTAGCCGCTTTTGTGCTAAAATAATTAGACAGAAGAAAATCTTGAATCTTGAAATTTCACTCTCATATTGTCAAACTTCATTATCATCAGACATTATTGTCCTTTCATAATAAAGTTTGACATTTTCCCGTGTGATAATTATAAAAAAGTTTGACAATAATGCCTTTTAACACAATCATAGGCATCACCTCCTTTCTTTTTGGCACAAAAAAAGATGCTTCCGTTTTTACAACTTCTGCATCTTTCAATGCTTGCTCAAAGGCAAGAAAATATTAAATTTTATCCGTCTAAAATAAACGATCCTTAAACCGCTTGTTAATCTTCTGTAACTGTTAGATCATACCCTTTACCATCATTCTCGCTTTTTTCATAAGCATTATTAATGTATTTTTTCGGATTGTCCAAAAACTCATCTTCCTCAATAAATGCTATGTAAGATCCATCTAACCAATCATACCTTCCATCTACTTTTTTCGGTGGATTAGAATTGAAATGATTCTTTGCAATAATGTCTTGTACCTTATTCGTATGATATTTTACAGCATCACCTTCTGTATATTTAAACCACGAATAACTGCCATTTACTTTTTTTATCACAGCAACTATACCGTTCCGTTGGGATGTTCTATCTTTTCTTGTGATTTTTTTAAGACAGTATGAAATTTCCCAGCCAATCCATTCGCTCTCCCGCATGTTTGGAGAAAGGATTACTATTGTCACAGATGTATCATACATCATGTCTGAAAGGTTCGCTTTTATCGTTTCCCGCTTATAATCAGACATATCTTTAGAATCCACATTTTCCCCTTTATAATACGTGGCATCTTTACCAAGAGCTTTAATTATCTTATCTCTCAACTCTCTTGATTCGCTGTACTTATAAGAAATGAATGTTTTATGTGCCATTTTTGTACCTCCTTATCTTGACACTTATTATGCCATACGTTGTTCTTTTACAATGGCTATTACTATCTCTACCAACTTATCCACATTATTTTCTGTTTCGAGAGCGTCCATGTACTTCTCTAAATATTTATAGTCATCCATATTCGCCTTAACTTCATCAAAAATCTCTTTCGCCATAAAGCCAGTGCTCCCAATAGGGATAATTATATTTTTGTTATCTCTTGCAACGGAAAATTCTTCTCGGCATCCAGGGGCATTAATAATCTTTGATGAATCTGTTGGATCTTTTTTATTTCCAAATAGGAATATTGCCACTCCAGTATCTGAAATCATGTCCTTGCGATATTGTGTAAACACTTTTTGCCGTTCGGTTGCATCCTTTATTCCTTGTGGAAATGGGCGAAGGCACAAATATTCATCTGTATGCTTGTACTTATTTCGATATATCTCCGTTAATGCTCCATTAATAACAGACGAACCAATTCCAAGTCCAAATCCTGATGTGATTTTAAAATTGTTCTTCACTAATGCTTCTGAAATTTTTCCTGCTAATTCCTCCGCTTTATCTCGTCCCCAACCTGCATAGTCATCCGCACTTCCAGAGATAAGAACATTGTTTCTTTTAAAAGCGGACTCTATATCACGAAGTATATCTGTGATTTCAGGATAATCATCCACAAATACAGTTTGTATTCCATAACGAGCTAAATCTTTTGCACGCAATTCCTGTCTTGCTTTTTCATATCCATAATCCTTGTCATCATCGTAATCCGATTCTTGAACCCTGCGGAAAAAACAATAATGCTCTGCAACATTTTCATCTAAAAGTGCATGAATCTGTCCCAAAATATAATCCAAGTTTGGATCCTCAAAACTAAAGCCTATAAAGAGAAGTTTTTTTGATATCAAATCTCCTTTTAAAATTGTTCTAAAAAGTGGTCTTTTATTATCATACAAAACATAATCGTCTTTTGTTAAGACAGCTTTTGCAGGGTGATCCACATCACCATGCATCTTATATACAACCGCATCTCTATTAGCCAAGGTTGTCGATAGCTGATCAGAATCCATCTTAACATCTACTTTTCTATTTTGCTTTTCAAGCTCTTTTTCAATAAGTTTATCGTAATTCGTAGTCCAATAAGTTGATATCGGCAACCGAGCAATTATTTCTACATTCTCATTTTCGCCAACTTCAGCATTAAAAGCATTTAAGATTTCCTGATTTATACTTCCTCTGGACCCTGATTCGTTTCTACAATACTGGGCAACTGACAGATAATCCTTTTCTTTTTCAATTGAAGTGCTATACTAAAGTTGTAACGGGAGTGGCTAATGAGATATAATCAAAATTACAAGAAAAGAGGTACTCATTA
>ERZ808044.1741-NODE-1741-length-10483-cov-2.853642_pt1 | contig 10483 bp, 10 predicted proteins | sample MGYA00380195_ERZ808044 | MGnify/ENA primary metagenome ERZ808044 (study PRJEB31490, sample SAMN06133423) | mouse gut metagenome | isolation source: Z7_2 | host: mice | place: China: Chengdu | collected 2015-05 ...
ATAATCGTATTTACATCGGAACCAAAAAATGCAAAATAGCAGATCATGTGAGTATAGTTCCCATCTTTACCTTTTACCCGGCAAAAACGGTATCCCTTGGGCTCTCCTGAGTGAAGAATACGGAGCATCTGCTGCAGGCTGAGAAAGAAACTGATTTCCTTTTGTTCTTCCGGCGCCACCTTATTCCGGCACCACCAGTACAAAAAGGAGTCATAGCTGCGGTTTCCCCGGTATTCATCCCAGTCATATTCATCGATAAAATGCGAAGTAAAAGACCCTGTCTTCACATCGATCTTTAATATGAAACTATATTCCTTCAATATATGTTCATCAAAAATCTGGTGCAGATCCTGTTTCATCGTGAGAGGGATGATCTTAAACATGATCTTTTTAATATATCCTCCCACCCGGACCAGCTTTCCATTTTCATATATTTTATTCATATATATTTCATAATTATCGTAATATCTTTTACCACTGTCCCTATTATGTGTCAACATCCGTATGTTATCATATCTCTGCCGTTCATTGCGGATAAATGATATGATCTTTTTCCGGTCGCCTTTGTAGATCAACTCATTTCTAAACAATAAATTTTTATAATGAATAAAGGTATCACTACCAATACACAGAAATGTATTTTCCGCAAAATTGTTCTCTCCAAACAACCGAAACCTTTCATCCTTGATGTCATACTCAAACATCAGATCAGCGGTATTATTTTCCATCGCCATCCGGTATCTGTCTTTTTCTTTCAAGAGCTCAAAATAGATCGCTTTTCGCTTCGTGATCTCCGCAAGCATACACAAATACTCTACTCCATCGTCCCTGGTTTCATAATAATTTCCATTAAGCCTGTACCAGCAGACATTGCCATCCTGTTCTCTGACTGATCGAAATTCATAATCAACGGACTCTCTGCGAGCTGCCCGAGTGACCAGGTGTTGCCGGAGTCCCGGAAGATCCTCCGGAAAGGTATATTTACCAGAGGTACCAATATATTCCTCCCTGCTGACACCCATTAGCTCAAAATAGTACTGATTCGCTTCCCGGATATAGAAATTATCCTTCCCTATCACTAGAAATACAATGCCCCCTGGCATATTTTTATTGATAATATCTCTTTGGAGAAGCATTTTCTCCCACATATCAATATTCACAACGACGCTGCGGATACAATCTCTTCCATCGATATTCACGATTTCACCGGTATCCTTTACCCAGATATAATCGCCGTCACCGGTTTTCATTCGGTATTTACATTCATATTCTTTCCCCTTTTTTTCAAAACCATATACTTCACTGGCTATCCTCCGCACGTCCTCAGGATATACGCGGTCCTCCATCGTTTTTCCCAGAAGACAGTCTTTCTCTTCTATGGGAATCCGAAGCATTCTGGCGTAGTCATCATCTACCTCTAACACTTCAAAATCTATATTATAAACACAAAGCCGGCATCCACATTGAATCGTTCTTCCCAGGATCTCAAGCTTTCTTTTGTCATCGGTATTCATCCATAAACCTCCTCGTCACTGTCATACTCTATACATCGATCCGCATCGGCGTATAACGCATGCCATCTTTGACCTGTTCTGGAGCCAACTTATGAAAGCCCATTGCCTCATACGCTTTCCTGCCCTTCGGTGAGGAATTTACCGTGATCTGCCGCAGTTCTGGATTCCTCTCCAGACAATATGCCGCCCCCCTTCTCACCAGCCTTGTTGCCACTCCCATTCTCTGGTATTGCCGTTCCACAAATAAAAGGCTGATGTGAAATCCACTTCGCATAGCAATCACGCCGATCAATCGGCTTCCCTCAAAAGCTCCAAAAAATACCATCTCACCGCGGGAGAGCATTTCTTTCATATTTTCCCTCCGGATAAAGTGCTGAAAAGTCTGTACACCAATTTGTTCATAATCCTCTGCATCACACTCTTCAAATACCTTCCACACCAGTTCCAGGGCCTTGTCTAATTGTCTCATATCTATCTTGCAGATCTGCATAGTCTTTACTCTCACTTTTTCTCTGTTTTACTTGAATCCTCATAATCAGTATAATATAATAATGATCAAAGTGTCAAATGAAAGTCCCGTAAAATGGGCCAACCGCGAAAGGCAGGATACAAGCATGAAGAAGCTTTTTAATGACAAATGGAGTTTTTGCAAATTTCCACTACATACATCGATGGATGATATTTACCAGTCCTCTGATTGGATGCCGGTGGATGTTCCTCACGACTGGATGATCTACAACACGGAGAACCTCTATGAAGAAGCGATAAGCTGCTATAAAAAAATCTTTACAAAAGAAGAACTTACGAATTCCAGCGAGAATAAGATCTGGCTGGTGTTTGAAGGAGTTTATATGGATACTTCCGTATTTCTCAACGAAAAGCAGATCTTTACCTGGAAAAACGGATACTCCGAATTTATTATAGATATCACGGATCTGCTGGCTGAGGGCAGCAATGAACTTCTAGTACGCAATGAATATCATCTGCCCAACAGCCGCTGGTATCCGGGTTCCGGAATTTACAGAGATGTGTGGCTGATCACCAGTCCACCCGCACATTTTATACATAATGGTACATACCTTTCTACCAAACAATTAGGAAAAACCTGGGAAGTATTTATGGACGCAGAGGTGGTTATTGAACATCTTTCCGATGAAAAAAGCGGTGTACTCCGACATACCATAACCGATGCCGAAGACAATGTAATTGTGACTCATGAAAATAAAGTCCTGCTTACCGACACAGTACAGACCAATAAACAGGTGATGACGGTGATTGATCCCCAGCTCTGGGATACCCACACCCCCTATCTGTATACGATCACATCTGAGCTTTTTATCGATGGATCACGAATGGATTCTCTGACACAAAATCTTGGCTTTCGTCATATCGAATTTGATGCGGATAAAGGTTTCTTCCTAAACGGAAGATCTGTAAAAATAAATGGAACCTGTGAGCACCACGTGCTGGGCTCTCTGGGCGCAGCCATGAATAAAGCGGCATTAAAACGCCAGCTCCTCATCCTGAAAGAAATGGGGGTAAATTCCATCCGCAACGCGCACAACATGCCACCAAAACATATGCTGGATCTCTGTGATGAACTGGGGCTTCTTCTCTACACAGAGAGCTTTGACATGTGGGAGCGCACAAAAACTGACTATGACTACGGGAATGATTTTAAGGACTGGTGGCCGAAGGACCTGGAGAGCTGGGTCCGTCAGGACCGCAACCATCCCTGCATCTTTATCTGGGGCTTGGGAAATGAGATTTACGACACACATTTTGACCGGGGACTGGAGATTACCCAGGAACTTCATGAGGCAGTGCGCAAGCTGGACTATAGAAAAAATGCCTACACCACCCTTGCCTCCAACTATATCGAATGGGAATCCGCTCAGCGAACGGGAGAAGTGATCGATCTCGTAGGCTACAATTATTTGGACAAATGCTACGATGAGCACCATGAAAAGTATCCTAACTGGAAAATATTTGGCAGTGAAACCAGCGCCACCGTCCAGAGCCGGGGAATCTATCATTTTCCTTTGTCAAATCGTCTCCTGACCTTTGATGACCTGCAGTGCTCTGCCCTGGGCAACTGTACCACCAACTGGGGCGCCAGAAACTCAGAACACACCATTATCGCCCACAGAGACCGACAATTCTGCTTTGGACAGTACCTTTGGTCCGGTTTTGATTACTTAGGTGAGCCCACGCCATATTTTACCAAAAATTCTTATTTTGGACAGATAGACACAGCCGGTTTTAAAAAAGATTCCTTCTATATGTACCAGTCTGCATGGACCGACTACAAAACCAGTCCTATGGTTCATATCCTTCCTTACTGGGACTTTAATGTGGGACAACTTATCGATGTGCGGATCTATTCCAATGCCCCGAAGGTAGAGCTCCTCTTTCAAGGAGAGAGCCAGGGGGTCGTAGAAATTGACCACACCCATGGAAAAGTCCTTTCTGGGGACTGGCAGCTCCCTTATGAGAAAGGAAGTATCGTCGCACTCGCCTACGACGAAGAGGGAAATATCATCGCAAGAGACGAACAGTGTTCCTTTGGCGATCCGGCTTCCATCCGACTCACACCGGATAAACCGGTTCTGAATGCCGATGGAGAAGATCTTATTTTTCTCACCATCGAAACACTGGATCAAGATGGGATTTTCGTTGCCAACGGAAGAAGCCGGATGCACGTATCTGTCAGCGGTGCCGGCCGACTCGTGGGTCTGGACAATGGTGACAGTTCAGATCTCGATCCCTACAAGGGTACCAGCAAAAGATTGTTCAGTGGCAAACTGCTGGCAATCGTTGCAGCAAAAACAATACCCGGTGATGTTTTTGTCACCGTAACATCCCCTTCCCTGCCCGATTCCCACCTGACACTGAAAGCTATGCCGCATACATATCGCGAGGGAGTATCCTGCCTGTTGGAGAACAAACCTTTTTCCTCAGATCAGACTGACGAGATCCCCGTACGCAAAATAGAATTAAAAAATTCTGGCAGAAATCATTTGGACAAGGATCATAAAACCACCACCGTCACTGCTACCATTTACCCAGAAAACGCCTCCTATCGTGATCTGGAATTCAAAGCTGTCACAAAAAATGGAGTGGTCAGCAATTGTGTAAAAATTTCCCACACCAAAGAAATTAACCAGGCAGAGATTATGGCTGTGGGGGATGGGGAATTCCGTCTCTGCTGCACCTGCAGCAACGGACGGGATCATGTGGAAGTAATTTCAGAACTTGAATTTGAGGTTACAGGTCTGGGAGAGGCCACTGTCAGCCCATACCATATTGTGTCCGCCATCAACTACAATGCCAGTTCCGACGACGGATTGATCCTGAGTTTTCAGGGCGGTGTGTATATCACAGGAAATAAACGCACCACCGTGACCTTTGAGAACATTAATTTTGGAGACTACGGCGCCGATGAGATCCACCTCCCTATCTTCTCTTTCAGTGACGACCTTCCTCTGGAGGTGTGGCAGGGAACACCAGGAGATGAGATTACTGGTTCAGCGGAGGCAGGTACCTTCTCTTCTTCCGGTGAATGCCTCCTTCGTGAAATTTACCATGCCAAAAGCTGGTACAATCACTACCAGGAAAATGTATTCCGGCTGTCCAAACGCCTGAAAGGCATCCAAACCATTACCATCGTTGTATATCCAGAAGTGAAAATGTCCCTGCAAGGCTTTTACTTCACCAAAGTAGAAAAAACCTATGCAAGACTGAATGCCTCCGATAGCAGCAATATTACCGGAGATATGTTTACCATTGACGGAGATGCCGTCCGAAATATCGGAAATAATGTCACTGTAGAATTTGACGATATGCATTTTGACAAAGAAGGGCTCCACAGCATCACCATCCGCGGCCGTTCTCACATCGAAACAAATACCATTCACGTGCGCTTTGCGCCAACCGACGGAAGTGATGGCATCATAAACCAGATCATTGAGTTCCCTTACAGCGATAGCTCCCAGACACTCACTTTTTCTCTGGATCCTGTATACGGAGACTACCGCCTGAACCTAATCTTTCTTCCAGGCTGTAAGTTCGACTTGGAGTGGCTGCAACTAGCACACTAATTGCAACAAATAAAACTGTGGCGGAATGCATGTCTCCTCATTCCATGCATTCCGCCACAGTTTTCGGTTCTCCAGACTTTGCTTTTCATTATCATTTGCTGTTTCCTGGATAGAAACAGCAAAATACGCCAAAACGCTTACTGTTCACGTTTTTGTTACCTATATGTTACCTGCTCAGCAATTTTTATACATCCCCAGAACATCTCACCACTTTTATTGGGTAAGAATTATGTTTCTGTCCCCTCGTACACATACCCGGTTTCCTGCCAGAATTTCAAGGGAGATATATAATAGTCATACTGGCTGCTGCCTTCTTTCTTGAACGCTACGCCAAAAGGTAGAAAGCCCTGAATGATTCCCTGCCTGATGTACTGCTGATCTTTTTTCATTACCTTTGCCGCTACCGCTACCGGTACATTTTCGCCGGTAAACTTAGGCAGCTCTAAATATACTTTCTTATCCCGCATCCGTCAAACACTTCCTTTCTTCAAACTCTCTGACTGCTGGCCACCGAATGCAGATGCAAGCCAATTATTCATTAAAATTTCAAACATCTTGAATCCATATATAAATCCCTGCATTTCTGCTTCAATAGCAACTCCAAACAAAGAATCTTCTAGCTTTCGGCTTTGTTCTGAATCGATATTGGCCTGTTTCATCGTTTCATAAAATGCTTCGTACTCTTCTCTTAGTTCTGCGATTTCCCTTCCCTCTTCCGCGGGCCCTGTGATAAATCGATCGAACAAATCTGTTATGTACTGGCACTCTACCCTCGATCTTCCTTGCAGCAGGATGTTTTCAGGAAGCTGCCCTTTTGACATATTATCAAGTAAAACTGCCAGCTGTACCGGTTCTGCCTGACTGACATTCTTTTCTGTTTCTCTCATATTTCCACTTCCTTTCCGGGCGTGTATTCCAATGAATTACATTGATTTTCTCTATTTCTGGCAACCTTTTACTTCATTTTTGCGTACTCACTACCACATCTTCTCGTATTTGCGTGTATATGAGACAAAAAAATAATTCCCAGATTTATTTGTATTTGGTTAAAATTAATTGTATCTCGCATTCACGTGATTGTCAAGCACTTTATTGCTCAAATTCGACTTCCATTACACAACTTCCCTTCGCTTTCCTGTTGGGAAGCCCCCCGAAAGAATTTACCTCCTAACCTAAAACATACTCAGAATTTTGATTCATCTGGCAGCCCTTCCGGCACAAAGAATGTCGCTGCTTATGGCGGATTTTGCATTATCAGTAAGCAGACTATACACGGATTCCATATCCACAGTTCCATTTTCCAATTCCGCTCTGAGTGCTCCGATGATCAATCCGATGTTATAATAATCCCTATTAATTCTATATTCCTGAAAATTTACGATATTTGAATTTTTCATGTGATACGGCTCCTTTTCTCTCTTGATTCCGCCGCAAAGATTTGATAAAATAGACTTATCAATCGTTCCGGCGGTTGATAGTTTATTGGGAAGTCCACTCTTTGATCGGGGGAGGACTTTCTTTTTTATTTTTCCAGCATCTGATGTATCGCTTTCCTGATTGCTTCCGCCTTTGATATTCCATGTGCTTCACAATATGTTAATAATTTTTCATAAGTTTGCTTATTCACACGCACTTTTAGATCAATACACATCGGATTGCTGGATCGGGGTCTGCCCATTTTGGTACTCACTGATTTTTACCTCACTTTTTGAGTTCCTACAAACCTATAGTAATTTGTGGAACTCATAAAGTCAAGATTTTTTTCTAGAAATTTCCTCTTGGCAGCCATATGTCCCACACATATATTTATATCTCTATATATCTTTCTCTATATCTATGTGACATTTTGTGACTCTGCTGTGACAATGTCACATATTAATTTATCTCAAAAGACTTTTCATTTTTAACCTAGATCTTTCTCCGTAAATCCCATCCACCGCCAGGTCATATTTTTTCTGAAATGCCTTCAGGGCGTTTTCTGTCTTTGTGCCAAATTCCCCGTCCACTGCAAGCCCGCTCTTCATCACATGATTCAAATCTTTCTGTAAGTTCTTTACCTGTGTCCCGCTGCTTCTTTTTCGCAGATTTGGCGGCGCCGCTGCCAGAGCAGGAACCGATTTACTAGCTCCACTAGAAGCTTTCGGCAAACCAGCTTTTAGACCTGAGGTAAGATTGATGGCCACATGGTGTCCATCATTAAGAAGCACATCTCCCGGAAGCAAATAGTCATCACCTGCCAAATACCTGGAATGTGTCAATACTTCAAATCCTGCTACTTTCAGCGCTGCGCGCAGATTGGAAGTAGTACAATTTGGATTGACATTCTGCAATTCCTTTATTCCCATTTGATGGCCTACTGCAATAATATTCGCGGCAGTAGACGACGAACAGTCTGCTTCACACTTTGTTTTGATCTTTTCAGGTTTCCAGCCCGCTGCTTTGAGCTGTGTATGATATGTAGTGCGCTGGCTCTGGTCATAGCCAATCTTTTCATTTTTTGCGGCGGCTTTTGCGATCTTCGCTAAAGTACCCCCAACTTCCTCATTCGGATGTCGGAGAACACACTTCCAGGGCCTGTTGTACCAACTCATTATACGGTACTCTTTGCCTGTCTGATCGCCAGCTTTTCCACCTCTGTATCTTCCGTTTTCATCACGTCCACAATTCGATATACTCATATTACCATAACTCCTTTTTTCTCTGTGAAAGATAACCTGTCACCATATTCCATACCGCCGAAATCCCTGCTGACAATCCAGCAATCAACATGGAGTGGAGGATCATCCCTGCACTCTCAGTATCTGTGATTGTCAATATCTGTTCCATACTGGCATTGGCTACAAATGCCTGTATAAACGTCTTCCCTGCTCTTATTCCTACATCTTTCCAATGTATTTTTTTCATTTGACATTCCTCCTTACTCAATACAGGGCATCGATCCCCTGTTCCCGGATGAAATCCCTATGTTTGATCTTGACCTTAGTGGCATAGGTCAACGCATCATGCATGTCCCCATTGCAGTGGGCATCCGGGATCCGCTGTACTGCTTTTGCGGTGGCTTCTCCTAGCGTGATCGCCGCCATCACACCTTCGATTACAATGGCTTCATTCTGCCGTCTTGCCTCATCTTTCTTTTCTTCTGCCTTCTGACCTTTCATCAGCTTCCGTTCTAATAACCAGAAACAAAATCCCGTAATCGCAGAGGGAAGGCTCATCGCCAGTAAGATTGTCTGCACATCCACTCTCTCACCTCCTCCCAAAATAAAAAAAGAGCCTCCCGGCTCTTTTTTTGTAACATAGCTCAGTGGCGCCATTGAGCTAAAGACTAATCTTCTTCCTTCATCACCTGATAAACAACACCATCTTTATCCTCTTTGGTGATCGGATGTTCCCTCGTGAACTGGTTACTTTTCCTGTCCCAGTCTTGGATGGATTCTATACTCACTTTGTCCTTGCCGCCTTTTACCAGCAGAAACTTTTTCAGCACACTTTCATAATCATTTCCCTCCATATAGGAGTTCTTTATCTGACCGGAACGGTTTTCTTTGTAATTGATCAGGATTCCAACCATATCACTCACCCCCTTCCAACTTTGTAATGCGCTGTTCCAATTCATCAAATTTCTGCTTTGTATCGCTCATATACTGTATAAACTCTTTCCGGGTTTCTTGTAGCACATACATCGCTGTCAAATACAGCTGCTCATAATCGACAGCATAATCATAGATCAATTTCGGATTTCTCTTTCTATCCCACACATTGGCATTCACCATCTCACACGCCGGAAGAAAATACATCTTATACTCGCCAATAAAATCGACATCGATGATGACCGTCTCATAATCCTTCAGTTGGATGCCCTGCTCGGAAATCTTCAAAAGGTATGCCCCATACATTTTGTCAAAAGTTATGGTGACAGAATCCTCCTCTACATCATAAATCCCTTCAGATAAAGCATTGGTTAATTCAATATCATCCTGCTCGTAATATGATAAACCTCCCAGGTTAAGTGGTAATGGGGTAAGATTTCCCTCTTTGTCTATTAGATGAATGGAGTTGATCTTAACTGGGGGCTGATAATGTTCTTTCGATACCTTTGCATTATCCTCGATCATCAGATACTGGATGTTCTCTCGATATTCGCTGAAATCTAGTTTGCTGACTGGCATTTCGATCACCTCGTTCAGCACCTGATATTCCTGATCATGTTTATAATTCCAGACATTTTCAGAATAATCATAAGTAATACCAGTCTCCTCATTCGTATAAGGCGCCCGCCATCCGCCAGCGATCCTGTTATCGGAGGTGTTGGGAATAAAAAACGAGGCCTTAACGGGGGAAAACTCCATGTCATCAAGTCCACATTCCTGAATCAAGTCCTGCAGATCCTGAGCAATCACTCCCAGATGATAGCGGGAGTGATCTGGCTCCGTTATTCCTGGGTTGGTACCTTTATACTGAAACATGGATATAAGCATCTTATCAAATAGTTTCATGTAACGATCATCGGACAAAACCGAGATATTTTTCTTCAGATTGCGGTCCGATGGCGTTCCCTTGGTCTTATAGTAAATTGTATCGAAGTAACGCGTTTTACTTCCCATGTTCATAGTAGAATTAGTACCATTACTGGCGGTATATGGCATCACTTGCTGTGCACACCCAAACAATCGTAATGAAATACCTTCTGAAGTTATCAGCTGATTTGAATTATTATACACTTTGTATGTCGGTGAGTATATATCCAGAGATGGATCGCCTTTCAATAATCTCATTCCCGAAGAGCCTACATTAGTCTTTGAAGAACTTGTTGTAGTCGTTTTGTCGCAGTAGATCTGAAACCCGGTATCAGACGAGATCAAACCAGAA
>ERZ808044.1742-NODE-1742-length-10471-cov-8.117568_pt1 | contig 10471 bp, 10 predicted proteins | sample MGYA00380195_ERZ808044 | MGnify/ENA primary metagenome ERZ808044 (study PRJEB31490, sample SAMN06133423) | mouse gut metagenome | isolation source: Z7_2 | host: mice | place: China: Chengdu | collected 2015-05 ...
AATAAAAATAATATTATGTATTTTAATAATTTCAAATCAAATATCAGCAAAGTGTAGTTAAAAATTTTTATATATTAAAATCAATAGAAGCATTTTATATTAAAGGAGGGCTTTTTTTATGAACATAAAACAAAAATTGCAAAAAAATGATTGTTTAGAACAAATAAAATTGCTTTACAATACCAATAATGAAGGAGCAAAAAAATATACTGATAGATACCTTCATTTAATTGAAACATATTGTTCTGTTTTTGATGATAACGACCAAGGCATACGCCTCTTTTCTGCTCCAGGACGTACAGAAGTAGGAGGAAATCATACTGACCATCAAAAAGGTCATGTTTTAGCCGCAGGTGTGAATTTGGATATTATTGCAGCAGTAAAAGAAAATCATACCAACACTATAAAAATTAAAAGTGATGGCTATAATATGATTACAATTGACTTAAATGAAACAGAACATAATGTAAGCGAAGAAGGTACAACACTTTCTCTTGTTCGTGGTATTGCAGCATATTTTATTAATATGGGTTATGATATAAAAGGCTTTAATGCTGTTATGACTTCTAGTGTTTTGAAAGGTTCTGGGCTTTCTTCTTCTGCCGCTTTTGAAGTATTAATTGGAACTATTATAAATGGATTGTTTTGCAATAATAAAGAATCCGCTGTTAAAATCGCCCAAATAGGACAATATGCAGAGAATGTATATTTCGGAAAACCTTGTGGTTTAATGGACCAAACTGCATCATCAGTAGGTAATTTTGTTGCCATTGATTTTAAAGATACAGAGCATCCTATTGTGGAGCAAATACCATTTGATTTTACATCAGTAGGTCATGCTCTTTGTATTGTAGATACAGGAGGAAATCATGCAGATTTAACTCCTGATTATGCTGCTATTACAGCAGAAATGAAATCTGTTGCTGCATTTTTTGGTAAAAATGTGCTTTCTGAATTATCCGAAAGTGATATTTATGAAAATATAGCCGCTTTGCGTAAAAAGTGCGGTGATAGGGCAATATTACGTGCAATACATTTTTTTGCAGACAGCAAAAAAGCAGTACAAGAAGCAGAAGCACTTAAAAATAATGATTTTGAAACATTTAAAAAATTGATTTTATCATCTGGCATTTCTTCTTCTACTTGTCTTCAAAATGTATATTCTACTTCTAATCCTCAAGAGCAGGGATTAAGCCTTGCTTTGGCACTTTGTCAAAAAATATTAGGAGATAAAGGAGCTTATAGAGTACATGGAGGCGGTTTTGCTGGTACAATACAAGCATTTGTTCCTACAGAATTATTGCAAACATTCCATGATGAAATGGAATCTGCTTTTGGAGAAGGAAATTGTCATATACTTTCTATTCGTCCTGTAGGTGGCACAGAAATCATATAAAAAATACAAAAACCAACAAAATTTATTTTTTGTTGGTTCAGCTTGTCAAAAAAGTGGTTTATAATTAATTTGATAAAAGTCAGAAGTTTCTGGAGGAACTTTTTTTACTTGTGAAAAGTTCCTCCAGACCACTTCAAAAACACGCTTACAAGTATAAAAACCTTGAGAGCGTTGCTCTCAAACTCTCACTCGCTTTTGAAAAAGCGAGGCAAAACTTTCGGGGAAAACTTCGTTTTCCTATCTGCAAACAGAAGTTTATTGACAGTCTGTAAGGAGGTAAAATACCTCCTTTATTTATATAATATTATTTTTTTGGTTTTAATACTTCTGTACCACCCATATATGGCTGTAATGGTTTTGGAATGTTAATACTGCCATCTGCATTAATATTGTTTTCCAAAAATGCAATCAGCATACGAGGAGGTGCAACAACTGTATTATTTAATGTATGTGCAAAATAGTTACCTTTTTCTTTATTTTTCACACGAATACCCAAACGACGTGCCTGTGCATCTCCTAAATTGGAGCAACTTCCTACTTCAAAATATTTTTTCTGTCTTGGTGACCATGCCTCTACATCAATACTTTTTACTTTCAAATCAGCCAAATCTCCTGAACAACATTCCAATGTTCTTACTGGTATATCCAATGTTCTAAAAAATTCCACAGTATTTTTATAAAGTTGTTCAAACCAATAAGGACTGTCTTCTGGTTTACAAACAACAATCATTTCTTGCTTTTCAAATTGGTGTATTCTATATACACCTCTTTCTTCAATACCATGTGCGCCTACTTCTTTTCTAAAACATGGAGAATAGCTTGTCAATGTTTGAGGTAATGATTCTTCATCTAATATGGTATCAATAAATTTACCTATCATAGAGTGTTCACTTGTACCAATCAAATACAAATCTTCACCCTCTATTTTATACATCATATTTTCCATTTCTGTAAAACTCATAACACCCGTTACAACATTACCTCTTATCATAAATGGAGGAATATAATAAGTAAATCCCTTGTTAATCATAAAATCTCTTGCATAAGAAAGTATAGAAGAATGTAATCTTGCAACATCTCCACAAAGATAATAAAATCCATTTCCGCTTGTTTTTCTTGCGCTGTCCAAATCAACACCTGCAAGACTTTCCATAATATCAATATGATATGGTACTTCAAAATCAGGTACAACAGGCTCTCCAAAACGTTCTACTTCTACATTTTCGCTGTCGTCTTTTCCTAAAGGTACACTATCATCAATGATATTTGGAATGACTAACATTCTTTCTCTTATTTTTGCTGTCAATTCTTCTTCTAATGCTTCCAATTCTGTTAACTCTTTTGCCATCTCTGCAACTTGAGTTTTTGCTTTTTCTGCTTCTTCTTTTTGTCCCTTTGCCATCATGCCACCAATCGCTTTGCTAATAGCATTTCTTTGACTTCTTAAATCATCACATTTTCCTTTTGTTTCTCTGAATTTTTTATCCATTTCTATTACTTCATCTACCAAAACTAATTTTTGGTCTTGAAATTTCTTTTTAATATTTTCCTTTACTAATTCTGGATTTGTACGAATTAATTTAATATCCAACATTTTTAATATCCTCCTTAAATGATTGTTTTATTTTCTGCCACTCTCATTATTATTTTAATTGATTATAGAAATGAACAGAATATTATTAAACATACTATTGAATAAAATAGAATATAAAAAAGCCCTCATCCCTTCATAATAAAAGGGACGAGAGCATATCTCCCGCGTTGCCACCCAATTTGTCTGCTGTAAGCAAGCCTCTCAAACAGCGATAAAGGGCTTACCCTTTCGGCTTTCACCGAAAAGCTCAGAAAGTGGAACATCTTTTTTTTACATCAATTTTCACCAGCCATTGACTCTCTGTAGTATTATTACAAGATTTATTTTTCTTCAAACGCTTTTTTATTCTATTTTTCATAATTGTATCATATATTTTCTCTTTGTCAACATACATTATATAAATTTTAAATTTTTTAAAAAAGTCATTGACAAAATATTTCAAATACTGTATAGTGTTTGTTACAGTAAATCATGTCTGCCCAGATAGCTCAGTTGGTAGAGCAGAGGACTGAAAATCCTCGTGTCACTGGTTCGATTCCGGTTCTGGGCATTATTGTTCAAGGAAGCCAAACAGCTTCCTTTTTTGTTTATACTTCATAAACAAAGGAGTTCTATTTATGAAAAAAAAAGAAATACTATTTTTTGCAGTACTCTTAATAGCTGCTGCTATATTTTATATCATAACATCAAAATCAAACACCGAGCATAATATTGTTACAGTTTCCATTGATGGTATTGTTTATAAAGAATTTGATTTATCTCAAAATCAAAACCATACTATACAAACAGAACAAGGTTATAATATATTACAAATACAAAATCATAAAGCAACTATAATAGAAGCAGATTGTCCTGACCAGCTCTGTGTACAACAAAAAGCAGTTAGTCATACAGGAGAATTAATTGTTTGTCTTCCTCACAAAATGGTGATAGAGGTCAAATAAGGAGTGTGAACCATTATGAGCAGTAAAAAAATTGCATACTGCGGACTATTAACGACTGTTGCATTACTTCTTAGCTATGTGGAGCGTATGCTTGCTATTCCTATGATTGTGCCTGGTATGAAATTAGGACTTGCCAATGTTGCTATATTAATTGCTCTTTATATTTTAGATAATAAAACTGCATTCATTATTTCTATATTACGTATCCTTATTTCAGCACTACTTTTCACTGGTTTCGCTAGTTTTCTATATAGTGCTTCTGGTGCATTACTTAGTTTTGTTGTTATGGTACTTTGTAAAAAAATAAATATTTTTTCTATGATTGCTGTAAGTATATTAGGGGGAATCAGCCACAATATAGGGCAAATTATTGTTGCTTGTTTGATAGTAGAAAACATAAGACTTCTTTATTATATGCCCTTTCTTATCATATTAGGCATTGCAACAGGATTTGTTACTGGTATAATAGGAGATAAAGCAGTTTATTATATTAAAAATAATAAACATTAAACTATAGAAAAACTATGATATAACAACTAGGGAAATCAATTTTTAAAAATTTTAATATTTTATAGTATTTTTTTGTTCAAAATAACTATCGAGCGCCGCCCGGTCTACGCTTTGCTTCGGTCGGTGCTGGACGAATGTCCACTGGACATTCAGCACCCCGCAAGCTTTTTTGAAAAAAAGCTTGGCAAAAAACTTTAAATTGCCTACGGCGAACAAAAACTGATTTCCGTGTATAACAACACTTTTTTATTTGCACAATATTGCTTTTATGCTATAATAAATTTTATTATATAAAAATAATAAAACAATATTAAACATATATAACAGAATCTATATTTTTAACAGGAGGTAAATTATGGCAACCTATTTCAAATCACTCTCTCGTACATTCAGCGAATATCTTCTTGTTCCAGGCTATTCTTCCGTAGAATGTACTCCTGATAACGTCAGTTTAAAAACACCTATAGTAAAATTTAAAAAGGGTGAAAAACCTGCATTAGAAATGAATATCCCCCTTGTTTCTGCTATTATGCAATCTGTTTCAGATGATAAAATGGCAGTAGCATTAGCAAAAGAAGGTGGTATTTCATTCATTTATGGCTCTCAAACAATAGAAAGTCAAGCAGCTATGGTACAAAGAGCAAAATCTTATAAGGCTGGATTTGTTGTAAGTGATTCTAATATCACACCAGAAAGCACATTAAAAGATATTTTAGCATTAAAAGAAAAAACAGGACACTCTACTGTTGCTGTTACAACAGATGGTACAGCACAAGGCAAATTAGTAGGTATTGTAACCAGTCGTGATTATCGTGTGAGTCGTATGGAAGGTAATGAAAAAGTAAAAGACTTTATGACTCCTCTTGAAAAACTGGTATGTGCTCCAAAGGGTACAACATTAAAAGAAGCAAATAATATTATCTGGGACCATAAATTAAACTCTTTGCCTATTGTAGATGACGAAGGTAGATTAGTATATATGGTATTTCGTAAAGATTATGATTCTCATAAAGAAAATAAAAATGAACTTTTAGACATTCATAAAAGATATGTTGTAGGTGCTGGTATCAATACACGAGATTATGAGGAACGTGTTCCTGCACTTGTCAATGCTGGTGCAGATATACTTTGTATTGACTCCTCTGAAGGTTTTTCAGAATGGCAAAAAATTACATTAGACTTTATCCGTCAAAAATATGGTGATAGTGTAAAAGTAGGCGCAGGAAATGTTGTTGATAAAGAAGGTTTCCGTTATTTAGCAGAATGTGGTGCAGACTTTATAAAAGTAGGTATTGGTGGTGGCTCTATCTGTATTACAAGAGAGCAAAAAGGTATTGGTCGTGGACAAGCTTCTGCCGTCATAGAAGTGGCAGAAGCAAGAGATGAATACTACAAAGAAACAGGTATTTATATTCCCATTTGTTCTGATGGTGGTATTGTATATGATTATCATATGACATTAGCATTAGCAATGGGTGCAGACTTTTTAATGCTAGGACGTTATTTTTCTCGTTTTGATGAAAGCCCTACAAATAAAGTAAATATCAACGGTAATTATATGAAAGAATATTGGGGAGAAGGTTCAGCAAGAGCGAGAAACTGGCAAAGATATGATATGGGTGGAGATAAAAAACTTTCTTTTGAAGAAGGCGTTGATTCTTATGTACCATATGCCGGAAGTTTAAGAGATAATGTTTCTCTTTCATTAAAAAAAGTAAAATCCACTATGTGTAATTGTGGTGCACTTACTATACCAGAATTACAGCAAAAAGCAAAATTAACCATTATCTCTGCAACTAGCCTTACAGAAGGTGGTGCACATGATGTTGTATTAAAAGACAATCAAGGAAGCACATACAATAGCTAATATATTTGCAGTGTCAAATTTTTTAATTGACACTGCCCTTATTATAATATAAGTAAATTCATTATTCTATGTAAAGGAGTATCAATATGAAAAAAATAATTATTACAGCTTGTATGTTTAGTATATTATCTATTACCACTGCTTTTGCTCAAAATATTACTGTAACTGTTAATAATACATCTATACCATACACACAAAATCCTGTCATCAAAAATAATGTTACTTGTGTGCCCATGAAACAAACGGCTGAAGCATTTGGTGCTACAGTTAGTTGGAATCAGCCTACAAAAACAGTAATTGCTAAAAAAGGTGATAGTATTATATCTGCTTGTGTAAACAGCAAAACATTGATAGTTACAACAAATGGAAAAACACAAAAAATGACAATGGAAACACCAGCTTATATCGAAAATGGAACTATGTTTGTACCTTTAAGACCATTAGCGCAAGCATTTCAAGCCAATATTACATGGGATAAAAATACAAATACTGCAAAAATAGAAAATACTGCTTTCATTATTTCAGAAAAAACAGAAAAAAAAGCAATGCAAAATAAAGATGGTGTTACTGTATGGGAAGCAAATATCTCTTATCCAGAATTACAGGGAAATAATGAAGCATTCTCAAAAATAAATGAAATCATAGCAAATGATGTACATACTTCACTTTCTGCTGCAGAAAATGAAATCGTTGCAGATGATATTATTGTAGAAAGTGCTGGTATCCCTTATTCTTTTGACTGTAATTATAGTGTTACTTATTTAGATGACAACACTATATCATTGTTATTAGATTATTATGAATTGACTGGTGGTGCACATGGTATGCCTTTTCGTCAAGCATATACATTTGACTTAAATACAGGAAATCAATTACAATTAAGTGACATACTTAATGTAGAAAATGCAGACGAATTCGCAAAAAATGCCTTCAAAAATAATATTGTTCAAAATCCAGAAAGTTATTTTAATGGTGCAACAGAAACAGTAAATTCTGAATATTTTGAATATGACTTTTATATTCAGCCAAATGAGATTATATTTTTTACACAAGCCTATCTATTAGAGCCTTATGCAAATCACTATCAACCTACTATTGTTAATGTAGAAGAAATACAAAACAAATTAAAAATCAATATTTCAGCAAATCAACATTAAATTTCATATTTTATAAGCTAAAAAACGGTATGGCAATAATACCATACCGTTTTTTTATTTATCGCTTATTGTTCCACTTCTTCTACAGCAATTGCATACTTTTCTAATATTGCGTTTTGAATTTTTTCTCTGGTCACACCATTGATTGGATGCGCAATGTCTCGGAACTCTCCATCAGCAGATTTCCTGCTTGGCATTGCAATAAATAAGCCCTGTTCTCTTTCAATTACCTTGATGTCATGAACCACGAATTCGTTGTCGAAAGTTACAGAAATAACAGCTTTCATCTTTCCTTCTTTGTTGACCTTTCTCACTCTTACATCAGTAATTTCCATACGCTCTCTCCTCCCATGTGACCTGGGAATTATCCTCCTTTACGCTTATAAAACTGTACCTTTTCTCAATATCTGAGGATTATCTGGTGTTCCGATGACTTGTTTGCCGTCTGTCAGCACAACATCTTTGTCCAGTATAGCATATTTTACCACACAGCCATTACCTATACGGCTGCCTTCCATAATAATGGAATTTTCTACAGTGGCATGGTCACCAACATATACTTTTCGGAAAACAACAGAATTTTCCACTTTACTATTTAATATAGAACCGCTACCAATGATAGAATTTTTTACTTCTGCACCTGCATTATATTTTGCAGGTGGTTCATCTTTTGGTTTTGTTTCTATATAAGGATACTGGTGTACAAAGGCATCTCTGATATCTTTGTTTAAAAAGTCCATATTAGTATTGAAATAATCAATCACACTAGACCCTACTGAATTCCAATATCCATCAAACTCATAACCATAAATTTTTAATTCTTTTCTAAATTCAATAATGATATCTTTTACAAAATCATATTTTCCTTTAGCAATTACCTTCTCTAACAAATCAATTAACAATTCTCTGCCAATTACATAAATGCCAAGGGAAGCCATGTTGCTATGAGCTTGCAGAGGTTTTTCTTCAAATTCTTGTAATCTCTTATCGTTGTCCATTTGCATAATACCATATTTAGATAAATCTTTTCCAGACATATCTTTATAAACAACGGTAATATCAGCATTTTTTTCTTCATGATATTCCAAAACTTTTTTGAAATCCATTTTATAAACAGCGTCACCAGATGCTATAACTACATATGGTGTATTGCTTCGTCTTAAAAAAGACATATTTTGGTACATAGAATCGGCTGTTCCACGGAACCAGTTATCATCCACTCTGCTAATATAAGGAGATAATACAAATAAACCGCCTTGCTTTCTTCCTAAATCCCACCATTTTGCAGAACCCAAATGGTCATGCAATGAACGAGAATTATATTGTGTTAACACTGCTATTTTTTGTATTCCAGAGCTTGACATACTGCTCATAGCAAAGTCAATTGCTCTGTAGCAGCTTCCCACTGGAAGTGCAGCAGATGCTCTAAAATCTGTTAAAACACCCATACGACCTTCATTGTTACCGCCAGCTAAAATTACACCAATCGCTCTCATAAGTTAACCTCCTCTACAATCACAGATTTGCCACTTTGCAAAACACCGTCTACAAAGTCTTTTTCTGTTGTATTTCCCAATAACACACAATTTTTACCAATTACTACATTATTTGGTATTGTAGTCATGTGTCCTACAACAGTAATACCTGTGTTATAAATTTTAGGTTTCATTTCATTTTCAATATTATCGCCAACACCGATTTTGACGTTATCACCAACATAAGAATCCTCGTCTATAATACAACGGTCTAATTGACTGTTTTCTCCAATTACAGTGTCGCCCATAATAATAGAACCTCTTATCACAGCGCCTTTTTTTACAATAACATTAGGACCTAATATAGAGTCATATACTTGTCCATATACCTCACAGCCATCTGAAACAATACTTCCTTTTATAGTTGCTTCTGGACCTGTATATTGTGGTGGTTGATGGTCAGTATTTGTATAAATCTTCCAAAAATCTTCATATAGATTAAAATCAGGCAATGTTCTAATCAATTCCATATTAGCCTGCCAATAAGATTCAATTGTACCAACATCTTTCCAATAACCTTTGAAGCGATAAGCATACATTGTTTGTCCTTCTTCCAACATACGTGGAATAATATGATTGCCAAAATCACTATCTGGATGAACTTTGCTGTCTTCAATTAATGCTTCTCTTAAACGGCTCCATGTAAAAATGTAGATACCCATAGATGCCAAATTGCTCTTTGGATTTTCTGGCTTTTCTTCAAATTCATAAATTTTATCATCGCCTTCTGTATTCATAATACCAAAGCGACTTGCCTCCTGAATAGGCACTTCTAATACGGCTATTGTTGCTGCTGCTTTTTTCTCCTTATGGAAATCTAACATAGCAGAGTAATCCATTTTATAAATATGGTCACCTGATAAAATCAACACATATTCTGGATTATTACTTTCAATATACTCCAAGTTTTGATAGATAGCATTTGCAGTACCCATAAACCATTCGCCAGAATCTCCACCACCTTTTACATGTGGAGCTAATATTGTTACGCCGCCTGATTTACGGTCTAAATCCCAGGGAATACCAATACCAATATGCTGATTTAATCTCAGAGGTTGATATTGTGTTAATACACCTACTGTATCTACACCAGAGTTGATACAGTTACTCAAAGGAAAATCAATAATTCTATATTTTCCCCCAAACGTAACAGCTGGCTTTGCTACGTTTCTTGTCAGTACACCAAGACGGCTTCCCTGTCCACCTGCCAATAACATGGCAATCATTTCTTTCTTACGCATGTCTTTATACCCCCAATACTTTTATAATTTTTTATAAAACTGAGACAAGCATTCGGCACAGATAACACTTATCTTATCTATACAAAATGATTATTGTATAATAATATTATAGCACATCTTTTTTTTATTGTAAAATATCAAATAATTTTTTTAGTAAAATAATGATTTTTTAACAATTTTCGCTAATTTATTTTGTAAAAATAGGAATGTTTCCTCATTTTTTTAAA
>ERZ808044.1743-NODE-1743-length-10465-cov-7.100501_pt1 | contig 10465 bp, 11 predicted proteins | sample MGYA00380195_ERZ808044 | MGnify/ENA primary metagenome ERZ808044 (study PRJEB31490, sample SAMN06133423) | mouse gut metagenome | isolation source: Z7_2 | host: mice | place: China: Chengdu | collected 2015-05 ...
CATAAGCATTTTTCACTCTAAATCTTCATAGGGCGGACGCCCGGCGCTTCTTGTCCGCGGTACGCGGGCAAGAAGATATCCCCGCGAATAGTAGAGCCAGACGAAAACAGACATCAAGCTTGCCTGTAAGGCTGTTTGCAGTCGGGTTTCCACATCGGGCGAATGCCGGTTTAGCGGGCTAAAACCTCATGGCCGTCTTCGGTCACCAAAACCATGATTTCCCACTGGGCCGAAGGCTTCCCGTCCTCAGTGTAGATGGTCCAGCCATTGCTGTCATCCACATAAATCTCCTCACTTCCCATGTTGACCATAGGTTCAATGGTGAAGATCATGCCCGGAGCCATTAACATCTCTGTTCCACGCCTGGTCACATAGCTGACAAAAGGATCCTCATGAAATTCCAGGCCCACACCGTGGCCCCCCACATCTTCCACAACGGAATATCCATATTTTTTCACATGGTCATGAACCGCCTGCCCCATATCGCCCAGAAATCCCCAGGGCTTCACTTCATTCAGTCCCTTCTCCACGGCCTCCCTGGTAACGCGGACTAACTGCTCTTTTTCCGGGCTCACGTTTCCAATCATGAACATTCGGGAAGAATCAGAAAAATAATTGTCCAGAATCGTGGAAACATCCACATTGATAATATCGCCGTCCTTTAAAACAACATCCTCCGAGGGGATCCCATGGCACACCTGAGAATCAATGGAGGTACAAACGCTTTTTGGAAATCCCTCATAATTTAAGGGAGCCGGGATCCCTCCATGTCTTGTCGTATACTCATACACCAGACGGTCAATTTCCTGAGTGGTGATCCCCGCTTCCATATGCTCTGCCACATAATCCAGAACCGCAGTGTTCAGTTTTCCGCTTTCCCGGATTTTCTCTATCTGTGCCGGAGTTTTTATGATTTTATGGGACGGAACCTGACAGCCTCTGAATCTTGCACGGCTTATTTTTCTGTCAAATTCCATATGGCATTTTCCATATGGTTTCCCGCTGCCGCACCAGCAGGGGTCCTGCCCTCCGATTCTTCGCAACATATTCTTTTCCCCCTTATTATTTTTGAGTACTCTTTGTTTCTTTTATGAATATGAAAGCATCTTTTAAAGACAACTCTTCCCAATACCGATAACCCAGCCGGTCAAAATCTCTTATTTCTTCCGGCTCCCGGATCCTGTTTTGAGCCATATATCGCACCATCTCTCCTCTTGCCATTTTGGCTTCTGTGGCCTTCACTTTTACCTTACCTTCTTTGTACTCTCCGAAAACGCAGGTCACAAAACGGTCATCCGGCGTCAGGTACGGTTCAACCGCTCTGCTGTATTCCCTGGACGCCAGATTGATGATGACAGAGTCCTCAAGGGCATCGTATAATTTTCTTCCCCAAAACTCATACAGATCCTTTTTTCCGCCTGCTGGAAGCTTTGTCTGCATCTCCAGACGATAGGGCGTCACCCTGTCGTCCGGCTTTAATATTCCATAAAACCCGCTTAAAATCCGGAGATGGCGGTTTACGTACTCCCACTCTTCATTGGAAAACAGTTTCGGCGCCATGTACTGGTACTGAATTCCCACATAGGACAAAAGGGCCGGAGTCAGTGCCCGCATAAGGTCCATGGTCTGGTAACGTTCAAAATTCTGCCTGGTAATCTGGGCGTTGGCCCCAAAAAGCGATTGTAATTCCTCCTCTGACATGGATTTCAAAAGCTCATAAAGCTGTTTTGTCCATGGCAGATACTGTGGAAAACCGCCGGGGACAAAGATATCCTGGCACTCTTCCATCTTTTTGGCAGGCGAAATAATTATTTTCATCGGTTCCTCTCCGCTTCTTGCACATTCTTCCAATCTTCTATATAATGATGATACCAGGGTCAAAATATCTTTTGGCCCCACCGTTAATCATACAGTTAAAATCAAGGATTGTCAAATCATGGAAAGGGGAAGTTACACATGAAAGTTTTAATCACAGGATTCGATCCGTTTGGAGGGGAAACCATTAACCCGGCCTGGGAAGCCGTAAAAGCCATCAAGGACGAAATTGCCGGGGCACAAATCTTTAAAATGCAGATTCCCACTGTTGTAAACAAATCCATTGAGAAAATTCACGAAAAAATGGCTGAGATCCATCCAGACATTGTAATCAGTGTTGGACAGGCCGGCGGCCGTTTCGGCGTAACTCCGGAACGGGTGGCCATCAACATTACCGACGCGCGAATTCCCGACAACGAAGGAAATCAGCCCATCGACATCCCGATTTTCGAGGACGGTGATGCCGCCTACTTCAGCAACCTTCCCGTGAAAGCCATGGTGCAGGCCATCAAGGATGCCGGCTATCCGTCCGTGCTGTCCAATACCGCAGGAACCTATATCTGCAACCATGTGATGTATGGAATCCTCTATTATATTAAGAAAGAATTCCCGGGCGCCCGGGGCGGCTTCATTCATGTCCCCTATGCTGCCTCCCAGGTTATCGACAAACCCGGCACTCCCTCCATGGCCATCGCCGACATTGCCGCCTCCCTGGAAGCTGCAATCCAGGCCGCCGTCATGACCCGGACAGATATTAAAGCTGTCGGCGGAGAAATCCACTAATGAAACCGCAAACCAAAGAGGAACTGCAGTCCGACCCGTGGGCCGGGGGCAATTCCTCTTTGATTTCATGGGCTTGCTTTCTTAATCCGTTGTTTTCTGGTATTCCAGAGTATATCCGTTGGGGTCCGAAAAGAAGAACGAATACACCGGAAAATGGGGATGATGGGCAGGCGGAGCCGAAAGACCGATGACCGGACGGGTTTTTAGAATTTCATACATGGCATCCACATCCTTTACAGACGGCAGATTGAAGGAAATACACTGGCCGGATGCCATGGGGCGTCCAGGGCCGTAATCGCAGAAGGCCAGGTATCCATACCCACAGTCGAACCAGACACTGGTCCCCAGATCCTTATGGACCGGGAGTCCCAGGACCTTCGTGTAGTATTCTACGGTTTCCGGAATGCTCCTGCAGGGGAAAAAAATAACACTTGATTCAGGCGTCATAGGGAGTCTCCTTTCCTAATATAGGATTCTTTCCTCCATCATACCAAATTTTCTGATGAATCTCACCCGGAAATTTTATTTTGATTTAAAGTCTTGTCATCACTGTTTTGTATCCTCACAGTTTACGAGCAAAAATCCATTGAAGATCGCCTGCAGAACAGCTACATCTTATCTTTGAATTTGGAACATTTCTTCCATTAAAAGCCATGCCGGACGGTAAAAGCTCATAAGCTGCCAGAACCCGGCTCCTGTCAGCCCATATTCCTTAATCAAGTCGTATTTGGCTTTGAGGCTTCTTACATCTTCAAACCACACCTCATGCAAAATTCCATACTGCCAGTAGCGGAAATAAGGAGATTTTGCTGTCTCATCGAACTGGATTTCCACACCGAAATCAATGGCCCTCTGAATGGCCTCATGATAGTTTATGGATTCTGCCTTTGTGGTTCCCCGCACATAGGGAAGAGGCCAGTCATATCCATAATTGGGAATTCCAAGGCTTATTTTCTCTCTTGGGATCGCAGATACAGCATAGTCCACCACCCGACGAACCATGTTGATGGGAGCAACGGCCATGGGAGGGCCGTATGTATATGATCTGACCACTCTATGGTGATTTTTGTCTTCCTTACTATTCCACAACTCTCTTATGCTTCCATTTTCCGCTCCGGAACCGGAAATACCCGCCGACGGAGTTGAACGCCCAGTGTGTCCCCATTGCAAGCCACATGCCGATAATTCCCATTCCAAGCCAGACGCTGAACAGGATGGAGCAGAACAGTCTTCCGATCGTCAGACCGAGAACCGCCATTGTCATCGTAAATTTCGCATCTCCCGCAGCTCTTAACGCAGAAGGCAGCGGACCTGACGAAGTGCCGAGCAAAATCGTCCACATGGTATGGATCGCCACCAGCACACCGGCGTACCATCTCGCCTCGTCGGAAAGCGCATACAGCTTCAGTACAAACGGCAGGGAGACAAAAACGGTCACATTGACGATCAGGGAAACAAACTGCGCGATCAGGAGCATTTTTTTCGTGTAGTAAGCTGCCTGATCGTAGTCTCCGGCTCCGACGCACCGGCCGATAACCGTCGGAATTGCAAGGCTCATGGCTCCGTTTACGATTGTGTTGATATTATCGATTGACACGGCGACGCCGTTGGCCGCAATCTGGGCCGTGCCGAATGTAGCGATCACGCTGGTCAGAACAACGCGGCAAATCTGGAACATACCGCTCTCGATGCCGCTGGGAATGGCGATTGAAAGAATTTTCTTCAGCAGATCGCCATCCCAGGAAACAATATCCCGCATATTCAAAGAAATCGTCCTCTCCCTGTCGAGAAGCAGAACAAACATGACCGCGGCAGCAATGATGCGGGAAACAAGGGAGGCTACTGCAACGCCGGTAACTCCGGCTTCCAGCACAAAAACACCGATGGCATTTCCCACCACGTTGATCACATTCATGCCGAGAGAAATTTTCATGGTAATTTTAGAGTTTCCCATGGCGCGGAACAGCGCCGCGAACGCACTGTACGCGGCCATAAACGGATAAGAGCACGCCGTAATCACCAGGTAGGTCAGCGCCGCCTCCATAACGTCCGCCTCGATGCTCCCGAATAAAATTCCCAGAAGCGTCCTGTTTCCGATGGTCATGAGGAACAAGAAAAGGAAGGATAAAAGCACCGTGATCATCACCAGCTGGCTGGCCGACTTTTTCCCGCGCTTTAAGTCCTTACTTCCCATGTACTGCGAAACCACGATGGTGCCGCCCGTAGCCAGGGCGTTAAACACATATAAAAATACACCGTTGATCATATCCACCAGTGAAACGCCGGAGATTGCCGCCTCACCGGCATGGGAGACCATCATCGTATCCGCCATGCCCACTAGCATCACCAGAACCTGCTCGATGATTAACGGCACAATTAACGTTTTCAGATCCTGATTGGAGAACATCTGCCGCTCTTTCGGTATTTTATCCTTCGGCGGCTCGATCAGTTTTGCAAATAAACGATTCATTTATACTTCCTGCCCTTTCTTATCCTGATTATAGATCATGTACCCAGCGGCCGCAGCAATGCCCAGCGTATAGATCAGGCATGTGCAGGCAAACGGGAGCTTTACATGGACGGAATAAATAAATCCCGCGATGAATGAGCCGGCAATGCTGCCTAACGATTTGGTTGCATTGTAAAATCCCATGACCAGATTTTTTTGTTCCGGATCCGCCTGCTCGGCGACTGCGTTCTGGAGAACCGGGAGACTGACGGAATAACCTGCATAGACGAGAACGCTGAACACGATAAAGACGCAGATGTTGGCAGAAACCGTCGTCCCTAACGCCGCTGCCGCACAGACTGCGGTCAGCACCGTCATGGATTTCTTTACGTTGGTTTTATGGATAATCCAGACACACAGTGTCATGTTCGCGACAAAGGAAATCAGCCCCACGGCCGCTTTAATGATACCGTTGTAGGACGAGGTCAGGCTCAGCTGGTCTTTTAAATAGTAATTGAACGCCTGGTCAAAGCCCGTGTTCGCAAAATTAATCAGGATATTCACCGCGAAAAGCAAGACAAAACCCACGCTCATAAACTCCCTGCTGTCCACAAAGGCCTGAAATGGATTGGCCTCCTTTGCCAGCTGCTTTCCGGAGAGCTTTAATCCCTCTTTTGTATCTGGCTCACAAATAAAGAGAAAGGCGATACCGGACAGCAGAATGCATGCCACCTGAACAAGAAATGTACCGCGGACGGAAATTTCTCCGAGAAGGCCTCCGACCATATACCCGAAGGCGCTTCCCACGCTCATACTGGTCACATTGTAGGTCAGATACTTCGCCTGATCCCCCGGCTTCGCAACATTTACGATATATGTAAGAAAGCTCGTAAAAACGCCTCCGGTAAACAGTCCCGCAAACATACGCGCCAGAATGATCATCAGTTCTGTTGTCGAATATGCAAACCAGAACTGCGCCGCAGCATAGCCGAGGCAGCTGATAAAGAGTGCTCTCCTTGATGAGATATAGACATTTATCTTTCCCCAGAACGGCGACATTAAAAAACTGGTGATCAACATAACCCCCAGCGCCACCCCAAACATATAGTCATGCATGTTCTGATTCTGAATGATGGTCGGAGTCACCGGATGGGCAAAGCTGGCCGCCATGTTGAACAGACTCATCACAGCAAAGAAAGCTGTAAACCTTCTTTTGTACATAAAAATACCTTCCTTTCTGTCAGTTCGGATATGATCGCACTTATGTAGTATAAATCCGAAAAACTGACATTGCAAGAAGGTACAATTTTCTCACCAGGGCACCCGAAGGTTCCCTTAAAGCTTCTTATCGCGGCCACATTCCGCATAACTCAGTTCAAAATGGTCTCCTGCATTGGCATATCCCCAGTTGCACATGGCGTCCAGGATGGGGTACAGCGTCGTCCCCAGCTCCGTAACGGAGTATTCCACCTGAACCGGTACTGTGGGAATCACCGTGCGGTTTACAATTCCGTCGCTCTCCAGCTCCCTTAGCTGAGAGGTCAGCGTCTTTTTCGGAGCCGCTTCGAGGTATTTCAGGATTTCATTATACCGTTTCGGCCCCTGCCTCCGCAGGTAATTGAGGATCATTGGTTTCCATTTTCCGCCGATGACCTTGATGGTCACTTCAATCTCATTGACTACTGTTTTCTTTTCTGCCATGTTTCCCCTCCTTTTGCTTACAAGTCTCAACATATCAGGAAACATCATAAATCTTTTCCTTATGATGTTTCCTGCGCCGATTTTTGCTGCGCGTAAACGCAGAATCTATCTTTCAAAAATCGTGCGCGTCCCCCGGAGGGGCTGTAAGAAACGACAAATTTATTTGTCGTTTCTTATGTAACAGTTCAGTCTTGCATCTTCTTGCCCGCGTACCGCGGACAAAAAGCGCCGGGTGTCCGCCCTATGAAGATTTAGAGTGAAAACTGCTTATGAAAACAAGTTTTCAACGCTTTTTTCGCTCTAAATCTTCACATGGCTGAACTGCTACTTTATTATAGTTTAATTTGCTGTTAAGATCTTGTCAAGCAGATGGGGCATTCATTTTCTCCGTAAGCCAGAATCCGGTGTAACAGCTCAAATAACCTGAGCTGTTACAATCCGGTTCCTGTTTACAGGTTCCCTGTGAACGTAACAGGATCAGGACCTGCTTTCCTTTTTGCACCGGGCTTCTTTCAAAGCCGGGAATGCGATGGAAGCAACCCTGGTCAAAATGGCCCTGATCTCTGCTGGAGTCTTATTCCGGCAGCAATCGTCATGAAACACCAATGTCGTTTCACCCTTTGTAACTACTTTTACGATCTTTCCTTCCATTCCAACACCTCCATAGTAACCCCCATGCCCCGCCTGCGTGACGCCGCCGTGCATGAAAGAGGGTTTCCTATGAACCCTCCGGGGGGATGTGCAGAAAACGGGAGTGGAAGATGTCACTTCGTTACCCCGTTTTCGCACCGCTCAGCGGCGGAGCGCTGAGCTTTCATAGTAAACCCCCATGCCCTGCTTAAGGCACCACCATGAATGAAAGTGGGGTTTCCTATGAACCCTCCGGGGGATGTGCAGAAAACGGGAGTGGAAGATGTCACTTCGTTACCCCGTTTTCGCACAGCTCAGCGACGGAGCGCTGGGCTTTCATAGTAAACGAATATGCTTCACTGTTTGTACGACTTGCCTGGAAATGTTCCAAATTTCTTCTGTATTTATACTCTGCTTTTTTGTAAGCTTTCAATACTTTTTGCGGAAACATTTCCATTTCATCATTGTATTTTTTCTACTATCTGCTATATTAAACACAGAAGGGTATATTTATGATATCACGACTTTATGATGCTGCGCCTCTGATTGCCAAAGGCGGAATTCTGGTCATAATACCCCCGGAAAGGAAGTGTTTTTATGCCATTACTGAAAAAAAATACCTATACATCTGAAGACTACTGGAGCCTTCCTGAAGGTGAGCGGGCCGAGCTGATCGATGGGCAGTTTTATGCCATGGCCCCGCCGAACCGGCTTCATCAAAAACTGGTCTCAGAACTCACACAGGCAATAGGAAATTATATGAAATCCCGGGACGGAAACTGTGAGGTATATCCGGCGCCATTCGCCGTCAATCTGGATGCTAATGATAAAAACTGGGTGGAACCAGATATATCCGTTATCTGTGACAAAAACAAACTGACCGACCGCGGCTGTTCCGGAGCTCCGGATTTCATCATTGAGGTAGTGTCCCCATCCAGCAGGAAACATGATTACTCCCTGAAAAATGCCCTTTATTCACAAGCCGGTGTCCGTGAATACTGGATCGTGGATCCAGAGAAAGAACGCACTACCCTTTACCGTTATGAAGAAGACGCTGCTCCGACGATTATTCCTTTTGATGATGATATCCAGGCGGGTATCTACCAGACTCTTTCGATTAATATCTCAGAGCTGTTAAAATAGTACCGCCTGATCTATGAAAAACCGCCCGGCGCCGCCGGCACAGAATGGCTTTAATAACAACAAACTTACTCAATTCAGGAGAGCCTGTGAACACAAAAATAGTTTACCGTGATGAAACTGGTGACGATGAGCTTAACACAGCTTCCAGTAGTCAATTCTAAATTAGTTCACATTAATGATTGCATCACTTGACCCCTGAATGATCTCATCTCCGGAACACCTTGGCAAAAGGTGTTCTTTTTGTACCTGAAAATCATATGTTTTAGGGGAGATGATCATATGGTTGCAATGTATCTGAGAAAAAGCCGCGCGGACCGGGAGGCCGAAGCCCGCGGCGAGGGGGAGACCCTGGCCCGCCATGAAGGAATCCTCACGGCCCTGGCCGAAAAAATGGGACTCTTTGTGGGCGCTGTCTATAAGGAACTTGTTTCCGGAGAAACCATCGCCGCCCGCCCCCAAATGCAGCGGCTTCTCCTGGAAGTCATGCAGGGAAAATGGGAAAGCGTGGTGGTCATGGAGGTGGAACGTCTCGCCCGCGGCGATACAAAGGACCAGGGAACCGTAGCCGAAGCCTTCAAATTCAGCGGCACAAAGATTATTACTCCTTCAAAGACCTATGACCCCAGCAATGAATTTGACGAGGAGTATTTTGAATTCAGTCTTTTTATGAGCCGCCGGGAATACAAAACCATTAACCGCCGGATCCAGACCGGACGCATTGCCGCTTTCAATGACGGCTGGTATATTGCCGGCACAGCACCGTACGGATATGAAAAGGTGAAACATAAGGGCGACAAAGGTTACACTCTGGAAATTGTGGAGGACGAGGCAAAAATTGTACGTATGATTTTTCACCTGTACACCGCCGGAGAACTTCAGGCTGACGGCTCTTACCGGCGCTTTGGCTCTCATCAAATCCGTGACCGGTTAAATGCCCTTCATATAGCCTCACGAACCGACGGCAAGTGGTCTTCTTCCAGCATCCTGGATATTTTACATAACCCCGTTTACACCGGATATCAGCGATGGAGCTGGCGAAAAGAGCAAAAGAATTTCGCAGGAAACACCATCATCAAAAGCCGCCGTAAAAACGAGCACTGCCCAAAAGTCCGGGGACGTTTCACTCCCATTATATCACAGGACATTTACAATGCCGCCCAGGACATCCTGAGGAGTAAAAAGACCATACATTTTGGAGCCCCAAACGCCCTCCGCAACCCCTTAAGCGGCCTTCTGTACTGCCAGAAATGCGGCACTCTCATGAGCCGTCAAATCAGCAATACCAGAGACAGATATGCCATCCTTCGCTGCCCAAACAATACCTGTGATAACATATCTTCTCCTCTTCACCTGATTGAGGAAAGGATCATGGAAGGCTTACGGGAATGGAGCCGGGAATACGAACTGGAATGGCCGGAGGATGTTTCCGAAGATATGACAGAAACCCTCGATCTGCTGCAAAACAACATAAAAGCCCTTTCATCCAAAAGGGACCAGATAGAGAAACAGCTCTCCAGCACTTACGATCTGCTGGAACAGGGTATCTATTCCTTAAGTACCTTTAAGGAGCGAAGGGAAGTCCTGGAAAAGAAGAAGGCGGACATACACATGGAACTAAATCACCTTCAGCAGGAACATGATATGACTCTGGCCCGTGAACAGGCTAATCGAAACTTTATTCCCGCCGTCAGGCATATCGCCGATGTATATTGGAGTACGGATGATGTTGAAACGAAAAATGCAGTACTCAAAGAGGTTCTTGATCGTGTTGAATACCGAAAGACCGAGCGGACGAAAAAAGGGAAGCGTGAATCCGCAAATTTCACGCTCCACATTTACCCCAGATTACCGGAAAACCAGTAAAATTGTAACAGTTCAGCCATGCGAAGATTTAGAGCGAAAAAAGCGTTGAAAACTTGTTTTCATAAGCATTTTTCACTCTAA
>ERZ808044.1748-NODE-1748-length-10426-cov-16.503334_pt1 | contig 10426 bp, 9 predicted proteins | sample MGYA00380195_ERZ808044 | MGnify/ENA primary metagenome ERZ808044 (study PRJEB31490, sample SAMN06133423) | mouse gut metagenome | isolation source: Z7_2 | host: mice | place: China: Chengdu | collected 2015-05 ...
AAAAAAGCCTACAAAAAATTTGATAGGGGCAGTCTGCGCTTTTTTGGCTACCCGGAAGGTTTTGGTTTCATAGTAAACAGGCTGGCAATATCCTGATAAATAGTTTCACATGCCATACGCTGATTAATTTTAGGGTAATTTAAATTTCTGTCAAAAACCGCATTCCTTACCTTCTTCCTTTCATCTTTCCCACCCAGTATCGTTTGCTCTAAAAATTCTTCTATCCCCATATAGTCATCCCCACCCTTCTGATAACAACATTCCAAAATTTCTTTCCCCAAATCATTAAAGGCCTGCCCCTTTCTCCGCAGGAACAATAATGGTTTATCTACATACATATATTCAGCCAGAAATGAAATAGAATCCATGATCATCCCATCTGACGTTGCAAAGATCTCCCGATAACTTGATTCCTGCACCACCTTTGCATTGGGAAGGGACTCCCACTCTTCAAGATACGCATCATACGCATCAAAGCTTTCAAACACTCCGGTTTCTACAGCCCTATGTCGTAAATTGGGATGCGGTTTGAATATAAAGGATATCTTATCCTTATACTTCTTAGCTAAATATAACCAAAAATAAACGTTTTTAGGAAATGTAGAAAAAATCAAGCCTGCCGAACTCCGGATCGAATGATGTGGTGCTATTATCACCCTCTTTATCTCATTCACGTCTGTGTTTTCAGGAATCTTCCATATCCTTTTAATTTCATCCTTGCCATATGGTCTTTTATTAAAAAAATAATCCATCTTCGCATAACCAGAATATAAAACATTCTTTCCATGCAGTAATTCATAGGACTTATACCCTTCCAGATTTCGTTCAGAGTCAGTATATACCCGCCATAACATATTGATAAATCCTTTATTATATGCGACATTATCTAAATACTTTCCATCCTCACTATTTTCAACGTAAATTCCATAAGGGATATAACAATTAATACATTTTAAAGGGAATGCTTCTATCTGATATTTTTCTGGTAATGCCCGATACCATGGACTGAGATGAATCACTATGTCAGGCATTCCACCCAATTCTTCCCATTCCAGATAACGCTCATTTTCTTCATCATAGGCTTTTCTGACCTCATGATCACTCTGTTCCAGAAACTGATAGGTCTGAATATATGTTCTCTTCATATCCTCCTTATCTCTGCCAGACAATGGGCAAACCACTATATAACATTCACACCTCCTGTCCGTCTCCATCAACCGATATACTTCCTCCGCCGGCCACTGAGCTGCTGAAATGGCCAAAAAGGCCACTTTTATTTTCTCACCCTGTTTTATTTTTTCTGATATAGCCCTTTCCCCGCATTTCATCACTAAATCATATAACTGTTCATACAATATACATCCATTATCAAGTATCTCTGAAAAAAAGAACAATGCTTCCATATGCCTGTAAGTATATTTTTCAGGAATTCTGTCAGCATCTGTAAAGTCGCCTGCATCAATTCCATTGATTAATTCTACTAATGCCTGTCTTTTCTTTTCCTGTATATCCATCTCTCCACCTCAATTTAATTTTTCCCTGGCAGTACAATCCACTGTATAGATAATGATTTCAATTGTACTATGTGCCAAAAACGCGTATAATATTATTCATTAATTGAAAATAAGAAAGGTTCCCCAAAATGAATCCACATAAATTCTGTTTTATTATCTGTACTAACAACAGCCTGCTGCTGGAAGAATCTATCCACTATATCAATCATCTAATACTTCCTGCCGGATATGAAATAGATCTGCTCACGATCAGCGATTCTGCTTCCATGACAGCAGGATACAATGAAGCAATGGCTGCTTCTGACGCTAAATACAAGATTTATATGCATCAGGATGTATTTATCCTGAATAAAAATATCTTATCTGACTTGCTTGCAATTTTTCATTCAGACCCCTTGATAGGGATGATAGGAATGGTAGGGTATGACACAGTATCACCTGATGGGATCATGTGGCACAAAAAAAGATACGGAAATTTGTACCAATCCAAACCTGAATACGTCTATCCCAAGCTCTCCGAATATAATTATTCAGTAATCCACGATAAGTTCTCTTATGTTGCAGAAATTGATGGCTTTTTTATGGCAACCTCCTCCGACTTGCCATGGAATACGGAATTACTGAAAGATTGGGATTTTTATGATGCCTTTCAAAGCATTAGCTTTTTGCTACACGGATATAAAATCGCAGTTCCTATGCAAAGACATCCCTGGTGTATGCACGATGACAACAAATTTCCTAACTTGTATCATTATAATCATTATCGGCATATTTTCATGCGGACTTATGGAAAATACTTAGGAAAGCATTACACCGAAATTATGAGTAGCATTCAGGCTTTATGATCTCCATACATTCCCTGGCATACTCCGCCATCTGCAAAAACTGGCTCTTATTCATTGGAAGGTGCAGGGAATCAAGCAGCACCTGATAAAACTCTGTAAGCCCTTCTTTGATATATTTATTTTGCTGATGATCGGGCACGTGGCTTAGCGTGATTTCCTTGGCCAATAAATAGAGCGAGTAGGAAGGCTTCGTATATCTCAGAAATATAATTTTCATAAACGCCAAATAACAGGAGCTGAGAAACTCATACTCCAACTCTTCTCTGTACACAGCAAGGAAACCTCTTCTTTCCCATTCTTCCCATTTCATACACTGTATCGTCAGATAATCCACATGGTAACCGGCATCTTTCCGGAGAACGATAGAGCTTTTATTGACAAAATAATGGTACAGATTCTCTTCCAGGATGTAAACACGTTTCACATAAAAATGTAATATTGAGCCCCAATAACAATCCTCATAAGCCAGATTCTCTGGAAACAGCAGCTGATTATCTATAAGCAGAGCCTTACGTATCAATTTCCCCGGCGCACCGTAACCAGCACTTTGAAAATAGAGAAACAACTTTCTCTTTTCTATCGTATCGATCACCATCAGGCGGCTTTCCCTGCCTGTTTCACGTTTTTCAAAATAAGCAAGAGCACATGAAAAATCCCTCTTCTTCTGGCACACTACAACATCACAGCTTCCCTGCTCCGCCGCTTCCAGTAACTTCTCAAAATAATCCGGTTCAATCCAGTCGTCAGAGTCTATAAAGCCAATCCACTTTGCCTGTGCATATTGCAGCCCGATATTTCTGGCCGTTCCCAAGTTACCGTTCTCATCACAATGTACCAGTAACACCTGCTTCGGATAATCCTGTTCCCATTTCTGTAAATGCTGCCATGTATCATCTGTGGAGGCATCATCCACACAGATAATTTCCAAAGAATTAATTCCTATGGTTTGTGAAACGATTGACGTCAAACACCTGTCAATATATGGCGCTACATTGTAACAGGGAATGATAACACTAATCTGAGCCATAGTATTTTCACCTTTCCCCCAATAGTCTGGCATACTCTTTCCATTTAGGATCCCAGGTCAAATATGCATTGCTATCTGCCCTGGGAAAAAGCTTCAAAATTTCTCTCCGAAAATACTGCACCTGTTCCTGCCATCCAACAGCCCTGGCTGGCAAAATAAATCTGACCGGATCAATAAAATACTTATATATCATATACCATTCAAATTCACATGCACATTCATCCAACGGACCATCCAGAAGTCCATGCCTGTAAATCTCTCTCAGAAACAGATCCTTCACTTCATTAAGCTGTCTGAGCCTTTCATCATTCTGACTGGTGTTTATGATACCATCTACATTGTTATAATAAGAATATAAAGGCTCCCTGATACGATAATATGTCCCACATGTAAGCATGACTAATCCGGAAAAAAAATTATCTTCTCCATATTTAATATGATCAGGAAAACACAGATCATTTTTCTCCAAAAAGCTCTTCCTATACAAACGTCCCCACACCGCAGATCTGAAAAATTCTAAAATAAGCCTTCCTCTTTCCCGCCCTGCATCGATTGCCAAAAAATAATCTTCTCTTCTCTTTTCCGATGAATCTGTTTCTAAAAATATCTCCTTTGTATCTGTAATGAGGTTATAATCGCATTCCACCACTTCACAATCATGACTCTCCATTGCCTCATACATCTTTTGAAGCATTGCCTCATCCACTTTATCATCCGCATCCATAAAAGCAAGATATGTCCCCGTAGCATACCTCATCCCTATGTTTCTGGCTGTTCCAGGTCCGCTGTTTTCCTGGCACGAAACTACTAACACATTATCTGGGTATTTCTTTTCAAATGCCAACAAATGTTCAAGCGTACTGTCTGTCGATACATCATCAACCAGAATCACCTCAAGGATATTCATCCCACAGGTTTGATTTTCAATGCTTTTCAGGCATCTGTCAATGTGCTTTTCTACGTTGTAACAGGGAATGATGACTGATATTTTCTCTAAGTGCATTCAACGCCTCCAACACTCTGGGGATTTCTCTAACTCATATCTTTTGGGTGCTACCAGACTCACCATTTTATCCTCTGATAAAATCACAGCAAAACACCATCTCTCCACCAATTTGTTCACTGTATCCTTTGTGTATTTATTCAATACCACATTTACATAATTTTCCACCGAATTATGCCTGGCTCCCCGTCCAGCGTTCCCTACAATAGCTGACTCTCCATCTAAAATTGCTCCAACCGCATGGCACCTGCCGGTTACATCTGCCAATATAGCTCCATCAATTGATGAAATTCCAATTATTTCTTCCTTATGCTCAAGAAGCGGAAATGTACACATATTGTAAAGTCTTTTGTGTGGACCCAATCGTTTCTTTTCCTCATCTAAGGTACTCTGATCCATAAAAACAATTGATGTCCCATGTCCCTGATTTTTCAGTTCCTCAATTATATTTTTTATATTTTCTACATCCAATTCAGGAATATGCCTCTGTAATCGCACTAATTTGTCCTCTATATCACCATCCTGTTCTTCCCCATCTAACGCAGGAATCTGAAACTTTCCTTCACAATATGTAAAAATAGCGCTCTTACCTTTTATCAACCGCCACTTTAAATGCCCGTCAAATGCTATGGCCAACACTTCATTATTGTCAGCATTATTGTCAGGAGCGCGCATAATACCATCAATATAGAACTTTCCTTCCTCACAGCAAATAACTAATCCGTGATCCTTTCCTGCCATTTCCATCATTTTGCGAACCGTCCTCAAATTTTTCAGCGCAATCTGCCTGTCCTCCCGTGAGGCATCTAATTCAGGATCAAATTGTATACTTTTCTCAGGTATTTTATTCTTTTCAGAATAAAAAAACATTTTTGTTTCCACAAGCCGTTGTTCATACTTCTGAGCTGATATCTGTATCAGCAAATCTGCCTCTGGAAGCTTATTTTCCCTTAACTGCTCTTTCGCATATTGAATGGTCAGCCACTCCCTATCCAATAGATTCCCGATAAGATGAATAACCAACCTGTCATTACATTGCACTTGAACTCCCCAATCCTGTTCTTCTCTGAGTCTGTTTTCCTCCTCTATTTTCTTGATTCGCTCTTCAACAGCTTCCAGATAAAGTAAATCCTTAAACACATTCTCTATTTCTTTGATTACGAATTCAAGAAATGGCTTCAAATCATCCTTTTTGTCCTCTTCCCCTGATTCTTCATTTAAGTAAAATGAAAATTCTCCTTTTAATTCATTACTGTCAGAAGTCAGCCTTGCATCCTTCCAATCCTGTTTATTTCCTTCACATATTTTTCTTATATTCTCTTCTTCACCCTGGCCGAACTTTAAATATACTTTTGAAATAGTCTTTTTGAATGTGTATGCTATCCATTCTGTATAAAATTTGCAAAACACTTCCCCTATTTTATTGTTCATTCACAGTTCCCCATTTCTCTATTGTATATATTTATTTCCTGCAGAAGCAGTTGTTTATAATCATCTATATACCCTTGTATGTGTTCAATCACTTCTTCCACATTTTGCCCCTGGCATTGTTTATAAATATCTCTCAATTGTTTTTGCATCTTGGATTTAATCGCTCCATCCTCCTGCTCCGATAAAACCTTCCTAAATGTATCTCTACATGTTGAAATATAACTTAAAATTATTTTCAATATTTTTTTATCCAAAAAAGCATCCGCAGTAAAAGTTATTGTTTGTGGTTCTGGCTGCTCTTTCTCATTGAATTGATTTATAAAATTAACTAAATAACTATTTATCTCCCTCATCTGACCATCTGAAGATAATTCGACACTCTCAACCTCTTTATCATCCCACCAGAAATCTTCTGCTCGCTTTTCCCTTGGATCATGCATACAGCAGATAACCAAACTGGTTCGTATAGTATTTTCTGCCGATATTTTTCTGTCCCGAAGTTCCTGTATACTCATATTTTTCATAATAGCATATAAATAGTCCTTTAATGACAATTCCAGCATTAAAATAGCAACTAAATCCGCCTCACATTCCTCGAAAAGACGCATCATCATATCAACAGCTCTGATCAATGTCAAATTATCTTTATCCCAGACAGAATACCCTGTAAATTCCTTGGAAATCTTACTTATTTCATGTGAAAGTCTTTCTCTGCTCCTGGCTGCCTGATCCGCATCCAACGTTTCTTCCAAACAGGACAGATATTCACTCTCCAGCAAAAAATCAAAGAGACCTCCCCTGCGTTCACTCAGAATATCGCTTACACCATCTGCTAATATCTCCTTAAGCAGATGCGTATATAAGCCATATTTCTTGTACATATCGCAAAATTTCTCACAATCTTCATCTGATTTATCATGTAATATGTATTTTTTTACATATCCTGTCTTATTCAGATTTCCCAGCCTTTCTTTCAAACCTGACTTCAATTTCTCCTCAAACTTATTCCAATATTCATCGTTCTTAACAAATTCTGGACAAATCCGATTCTCATATCTCTTAGGTAATTCTGATCTGAAGTGCTCCCCAGTCAGCCTCGCTGCGATTTCTACTGCATCCTCACAGCGTTTCTCCCTGTTCCTAACCGTCCGTCCTACGAAATGTCCAACTTCATGGCCAAGCATGATAAGCATTAATTTGATATCATAGGTTTGATTCTCAGGTATGCTGATCAGAAACAGACGATTATGATCTGACATATTTTTAAACAATTCTCTCACTTTAACAGTATCTACTACTCCCAGGCAAGTAAGAAATTCATACTCAGGCTTTTCACTTGAATCTCCCATCATATTCAGAAAATTTTTTACATTGTAAATAAAAGCATTATAAAATGCATTTAAACGGACAGGTGTCCCATATATGCGAATATTGAAATCCAGTGATTGTATAAACTGTCGGTCTGACCGGACAGAATTCTGTACACAAAGATTCAATGCTTTTACAAACTCGTAAAAACAATCAAAAAATTCTCTCTCTAATATTGACCAGCTTCTCTCCTTTGCTATTTGTAATACCGTCCTTATCGGCAAAAACATAGAACAAAAAATATAATCCGGAATCAGCTCATTCTCGAATTTATGCGAAGCATTTATAATCTGATAAAGATATCTCTCCAGATTCCGATACTCTTCCCCCTGCTCAGACCGCATTTCCTTCATCATATTCTCTAACCCTATACCAAATAAGTGATAAGAGTTATCATCTGTCCTTCCCTTCGGTTCTGAGCAAATATCTCCTTCCTGCTTCTGCCCAATAATGGTAGTAATTCCTATCAACCTCTTTTCATATATCGGCCCGCTGTGATTCAAAATCCCTTTTTTATCCTGGAACCATCTCAAAAATTGTGACCAGGAAACATTCTCTATAATGATTACTTCATCGTTACACCCCAGAATTGATTCTTTTTTCACCTTTCTATCTAAGCCTTTGGACTCTTCCTTCTCTAAATCTTCTTCCTCCCCCAGATCCTTTTTTATTATCTTACTTATGTATTCGACACTGCCCGGTTCTTTTTCAATTGCGTAAACATATGCATGGGAAATAGGTTCTCCTCCTACCTTTGAAAGTTTTTCATCATTGTTTAGAAACTCTCTCTGCACAGCAGCAATTGTAAAGCTATAAGACAATTCAACTCCCAGGTTTCTTAATGGAGAACTCCTTTCCTGTCGATGGAAGCTGTCAATAAGCCGGGATCCCTCTTCATATTCCCGGCACATAAGTACTAAAATCAGACTACTGGCATCAAGAGTTAAATAGGTAATTGCCCTCCTTCTATGCTCCACAAACAAGTCCTGTTCGAACTGCTGTCTTTGCCTCAAATCTTTCTTGACTTTCCCCTGAAGTAAGGTTACAAAAATAAATGGATACTCTGTATCTTCCTTTAACGCATTTTTCCAAAAGATTTCATCTCTAACGTCATTTTCTTCCTCATATCTAAATCCATATAAAATCTGACTTGAATATCCACCCTTTCGTTCTGCCGTATGGGCGAGATCATACTCCCAAAGTTGTTCCAAAGATACATCATTCCCTTTAAATAAATTATCACCTACAGATATTCCATCAAAATAACCGAAAGCCAAATACGCCCAATTCTCATGCGGTTTGGTATCCGGAGGCAGAAAATCATTATACAAGATAATAGGTCTGCATACATTAATAGCCATATCTTTATCCCCCTCGTAGAAAACTATTATAAAAAATGACCCTGCCATAATTATATGCGGGCCACTTTTATTAATTATATATATTTTCTAATTCACCCAACTTCGTGTAGCTCCGTCCCTCTTTACGCTCTCCATCCAAGTATGGGGAAGGTGAGGCTTTTTGCAGGCTTCCAGTCCCCTTAAAACAACTTTCTTTAGGATTATTCAATCCCAACATGACACTGAACGCCTGTTCCATTTCAAGGTTATCCCCTATTGTATTCCTCTCATACATAGCTGTAATATACTCCTTTTTATCTCTTATTCTCTTATTATGTGTATATAGGGAAAAATTATGCGCCATAATAACTTAAATCGCAATAATATACACTACAAGTAAATACTACAATATCACAATATTTTTCTCCTGACAAGCGGGTTATCTATTAAATTGACAATTTTAACAAAAATTAATGAATTTATTATATAATATTCATCACTTTGCCATTTGTTACACTTCAAATCCACATCCGGATATCTCTTATAAGGAATACTTCTCCAATATTTTCTCTTTTTCATTATTTTTTTCCAAACACAAATCATGTAAATATTCTTCTATATACTTCTCCTTTTCTAGATCATAGTTGGCAAGATTAATGAATCCACAATCATGCACACACCAGGGCTCTTTCATACGGGGGATCACGACCTGATAACCTTTTCTGATAAATTCCATGCTCTGTGAACAATCATAAAAATCCCACCCGGTAAACAAGTCCTCTCTCCATAAAATATCATACTGGGTTACCATAAGAAATCCATCTATGGCGTCTACTTCCATGTACCCCTGCTCCGAATCAGCCGTATAAGAGAGCAGCTTTGTTTCATAAATATGTTGCTCATACACCATCCCATACCGATCAGCATCCCACATTACTCCTGAAGCAGGCATTGTCTTAACGCCTATATTCCCAATCAGACCTATCTGTGGATTATTCCTGAAAATCTCCAGGCAGTCTTTGATAAACCAGGGATTAACGATAAATGTATCCTGATGAAGATAAACCTTATATCTCGCCCTGGAATACTGCATTGCCTCGTTATATCCGGCAGTCATGGAACGCGCCTCTTTCACAGTTAACACGTTGATCGCTATTCCTTCCGGCACGATCAGATGATTAATATAATAAATACATTCCTCTGCCAAAAGCTCATTATTTGTACAGATTATAAAGCAAATTTCCTCTCTCTTATTTTTCCCTTCAACTGAATCTGAACCATTTCTGTTCAATATTATTGCTTCTTTATTTTTTTGTGCCCTGTCTAAGACTTCTCCTTCACCTCTTATAATCCTTAACACCTTGTCTTTGTGTACCACACAAAAATCTATGACCCGGAGCAATTCGTAAGATGAAACCTGATTCTGTAGAAGAAATTGATAGAATATGTCTAAGTTATCATCCATTATATCAAACTCTATTCTGCGCAAATAAAATTTTAACCGGGTATAGCGTTCCAACAGTTCATCTACACTTTCCACTTTAGAAAAAAGTGTCATCTGTCCTGCATTTTTTTCCTGGTCATAAATCGTACAAAGATAACAAACCATGGCAAGATCGTTATCATGTTCTGTTATGTCTTTATAAGATAACAGCAATATCTTGATATCATCATATTTTTGAGCTGTAAGCAGCTTATTTATCTGTTCTTTTAGCTGTGATGTACTTATCTTTTTACTCAATTATTCCTCCCTTAATTGCATTACCTGTCAAATTCCTGTTTCCATGATGACAACTTACCATCTTTTATGTTAAACTTAATCCTGAATCCGTGAAGTTCGTTTGCAGGATTAAACTGAGAAATAGGTATTAATGTAGGATTCCCGCTTTTTTGAAAGC
>ERZ808044.1750-NODE-1750-length-10406-cov-4.351341_pt1 | contig 10406 bp, 11 predicted proteins | sample MGYA00380195_ERZ808044 | MGnify/ENA primary metagenome ERZ808044 (study PRJEB31490, sample SAMN06133423) | mouse gut metagenome | isolation source: Z7_2 | host: mice | place: China: Chengdu | collected 2015-05 ...
GGGAAGCAGCGGATTTAATACAAGAGAAAAATATATACCTGTACCTGACGGGGAATAAAAGCTTTTTCCCTGTCTGCCTCTGCCTGCACTCTGCTGCTCGGCAACAACCAAAAATTCTCCGCTTCTGCCCTCGGCAAGCAAACGCTTACAGCAGTTGTTGGTGCTGTCAATGGTCGGATAATATATGACTTCAATATCATTATTTATGTATTTCTTAATGCTCGGTGCAGAAATGATATTGCCGTTTTCAATAAGCTTATAGCCTTTGTTTGTAACAGCATCTATTTCATAGCCTTCATTAATAAGATTTTTAATACTTTTCCAAACAGCGGCACGGCTTTTGCCGAATTTTTTTGCCAGCTCTTCTCCGCTTATATAGTCTGTTGTGTTTAACAGTGCAAAAATGATTTCATCCTTTAGTGACATTGTTTACTCCTTTTTAAAACAGGTTTACAATCCGAATAATATAAAGGTGCTTTGAGCCGCAGCTCTCAGCACCTGATATTTATTTTCTGATATAAAATATTGCTAAGGTTTTAGGTCCGCAGTGTGATGATATTGTACAGCCTGCATCTGCAGTGATAACCTCGGCAAATTTGTTTTTACCCTCAATCATACCTTTTGCAAAGCTGAGTATTTCGGGATTAATGTCACCGCTGTTGGCTATTACTACTCTTGCAGGGTCAATTTTATTGATATCCTTCAGGCTGTCGCTGATGTATTGCTTATATACCAAATCTATTTTTCCTCTGTATTTTTTTGCAACATCAAGCCTGCCGTTTTCGTCAACAGCAATGCTTGGCTTGATACCAAGCACATTGGCACTGAATTTAGCAACGCCTGAGCATCTTCCACCCTTGTGGAGATATTCAAGGTTATTTAAAACAAAGGTGGTGCTTACCTTAGGCACAAGGGAGTTAACACGGTTATATATCTTTTTTGCATCAAAACCCTTAGCCCTGAAATCACAAGCCTTTAATACAAGAAGACCCATTGCCGTGCAAAGACTTTTTGAATCAATGCAGTATACGTCATCAAATTCTGCTGCGGCAATACAGGCATTCTGATAGCTGGATGATATGGCAGAGCTTAAACCGATGTGAACAACAGCCTTGCCCTGCTCAACAAACTCTCTGAAAACGGAACTGTACTGTGCAGGTGTTACAGCAGAGGTCTTAGGTAAATCGCCTGTTTTGTTAACATATGCATAAATGTCCTGCGGGAAAATATCCACACCGTCTGAATAGGCTTTATCCCCTAACAGAATAGATAACGGCAGAATGGTAATATTATTTTTTTCAATCAGGTAATCAGGCAAATCACAGGTTGAATCTGCCGTAATCATAACTTCTTTCAAAATATCACTCTCTAAAACAGTAATTGTGACGGGATATGCTGAATCCCGATTTTCACAGATTATAGCACAAAGTAAAAATATAATCAACAAAAATAGAATAGTGTTTATTATTAATTTATTATTTGCCGAAAATAATCTGAACTCTGCCTAATTTGTCACGGTCATAGGTTTTATCAAAATAAATATAAAGCGTATTATCCCTGATTGCACCTGAATATGAAATATCGTCTTTTCCGTCATTTATCAAAACAGAAAATCTGCCCTCATCAAGCATTGTCTTGTCAAAGCTGAAGCCCTCTTTCGGAGTTATGGACACTCCGTTTTGAGAGAAAATAATATAGTCTGCATTTTTAATATCGCTTACTTCGCCTGCAAGTCTTTGCTGTGAATGAATTGCTGAAGTGCTCACAGTAAAGCTTGTATCAATTGATTTTAATACCTTGCTGTTGCTGGATGATGCCGGGCTTGTGTTATTGATTGTATAAGCCCAGTTTTCTTTTGCTGTTTCACGAGGATCTGAAACTTTATATTCTTCAAGTGTTTCAAAGCTGATTGTTTTTGGTTTTACACGGAATTCGCCGTCGGCTATCATCATTTCCGTATGAATATTTCCGATGTGATGATTTTCGGTTGATTCATTGTAATTTACAATAACCTGTATATCAAGCGTTATTGTTCCGTCCTCTAAAATATTATAGACACCAAGACCGCGGTTATACTTTAAAATGGTATAATACTGCTTTTTTGTGTCGCACAGTGCCTGTGCATAGCTGACATATTTATTATCTGTTAAGCCTGTTTCCTCATTATAGGTTATATTTTCATCGAAGTCATTCATTGCGAACTGAAGGAATTTTTTTGTTTTAAGCTGTGTTACTTCAAATTTAATGGCACTGTTGAAAACATCCTTCCATGTGCTTTCTCGTGCGATGGAATATTCAAGCTTTTTAACGCCGTCAACGGTTTTGGGAGTAATAAGATAAAGCTCATAGGAATAAACGGTTTTGCCTGTTACTCTGTTCGAGTTGTCAACTACCTTGATAATCAGCTCCTTACTGCCGTCGCCGTCAAAGTCATTATAATAAAGCTCGGGAGTAGCTATGGCAATCGCTTTTTTCCAGCTTGAAAATTCAAGCTCTGTATTATCGGCAGATACAAGCGTTGCGGTTTGTCCGTCAAAAAACAGCTTGTAACCGCTTTCCTTATTTTCTGCAATTAACTCTTTTTTTAAAGGCTCAGTGCTGTTTGATTTTGTAATTACATTCTCCGCATGATTTTCCTGTGCTTTTTTGTTTTTATAGCTGACAGAAAATGCAAAGGCAATTACAACTGCAATCAGCACTGCAATTAATGGTAATATTTTTTTCATTTACTCAGTCCTTGTGTGGTATATGTCATCATATTTGAATAAAACTTTTTCGCTTTTAACGATATGGTAGCATTTTCCGTTTGCCAAAGAAAAAATAGGTCCGTCATGCTTTAGTGAATCACTGTAAACATCAATTACATGGATTTCATTTTTATCAAATTCAAGATAAAGCCGTTTAACCTTCTCCTCATCACGACAGTTTTCGCCTATAATAGCGCCTGTTTTCCTGTTGTGCCTGGTGCAGATCAACTTTTCAAAGCCCAGTCTTTTCTGAATTTCCTCAAGCAGAAAATCGGGTGATGCACTGATTACAACTGCATATCTCTTTCTGTCTGCAAACCATTTATGTACTTCGTTTTCGTGCTTGTTCCAGAACCCGTTAACAGCTTTTTTCAGCGGAATAAACGGAACAAATAAAAAGCAAAGCTTTTTAAAATCCGTAAAGCTGATGATTTTCATAAGCATCAAAAGCAAAGCAATTAAAAGAACAGGGGCTGCAAAGGGCAGCAGCAAAAACAAATAAGGATAGTGAAGCAGACAGTAGACAGCAAAGAGTGAGCCGCTGTCAAATGGAACGATAGTTCCGTCAAAGTCGTAAATATCAATCTCCATTATATTCCCTCTTTGTTGAAATCAATGGTTATCGCTTTGTCTGACTCAAAGGGAGTGAGTGTTATGCCTGCACAGGTCAACATTCTTTTGCTTGCTTTAACCAAATCGTCCTCTGCGTATTTATCACTTATGTAAATAACCTCTTTAATTCCGCTTTGAATGATTGCCTTTGCACATTCATTGCAGGGGAAGAGTGCCACATATATGCGGCAGCCTTTAAGGCTATTTCCCCCTGCATTCAAAATAGCATTAAGCTCTGCGTGGCAGACATAAGGATATTTTGTGTCGCTGTTTTTTTCAGCAGTTCTATCCCAAGGAAATTCATCATCACTGCAGCCACGCGGAAGACCGTTATAGCCTACGGACATAATTTTGTTGTCATCATTTACAATACAGGCACCAACCTGTGTGCTGGGGTCCTTGCTTCTTTGTGATGCAAGAATTGCAACACCCATAAAATATTCATCCCAGCTTATATATCCTTCTCTTTTCGCCATAATTATTCACCTTTTAAAGCAGATATAAATTCGTCAAGCTCGCTGCATTCAATTTCACTGATTTTTCCTTCATCAACAAGCCTGTTGATTTGCGGATTAATCGGCAGCTTTGCAATGACAGGAACACCAAGCTCCTGTGCGGTTTCATCAATTTGTGATTCGCCGAAAATATTTATTCTTTTTCCGCAGTCAGGGCAGGTGTAATAGCTCATATTTTCAACAAGACCCAGTACAGGCACATTCATCATTTTTGCCATATTATAAGCCTTGTTAACAATCATTTTAACTAAATCCTGCGGAGTTGAAACAATTACAATTCCGTCAACGGGCAGGCTCTGGAATACGGTCAGCGCCACATCACCTGTTCCCGGAGGCATATCAACAAAAAGGTAATCAAGCTCGCCCCAGCGCACATCACTCCAGAACTGCTCAATCACACCGCTGATAACAGGACCGCGCCATACAACAGGAGAGTTAACATCATCAAGCAGCAGGTTAATGCTCATTATTTTTACACCGTTGTCGGTAACAGTCGGCAGCAGACATTCATTATCCTGCATTGCACGTGAGCTGATACCGAAGGATTTGGGAACGGAGGGACCCGTTACGTCAGCATCAAGCACGCCGACCTTTAAGCCTGCGGCAGCACATTTTGATGCCAGCATACAGGTTACAAGGCTTTTGCCTACACCGCCCTTGCCGCTTACAATTCCGATAACCTTTTTAATATTTGAATATTTGTTCATCGGCTTTAAAAAATCCTCTTTGCTCGGTTTTCTGTCAGAGCAGTTTGATTTGCAGCTTGAACAATCGTGATTGCATTCACTCATAATTTCACCTTCATATATTATAATGTATATAATTTAATATTTTAATTTATATAATATATCACATTAAGCCTTATTAATCAATAGGAACGAATAAGAGTTATAACTTTGCCGAGAATTGTGCAGTCGTCAACAATAATAGGCTGGTATTTATCATTTTCGGGCTGAAGTCTGATGTGATTATTTTCCTTATAAAATCTTTTAACCGTTGCCTCGTCATCAATAAGTGCAACAACGATTTCACCATTCTCTGCAACAGGCGTCTGATTAACAATCACAATATCACCATTCAAAATGCCTGCGTTCATCATTGAATCACCTTTAACGTGAAGCGCAAAAAGTGTGTCACCTGTTACGCCTGAAATGGCAACATATTCCTCAATCTGCTGTGTGGCAAGAATAGGAACGCCTGCAGTGACCGTGCCAATAACAGGGACATGCCTGATGTTTTCAGCACCGCCTGCAAGACGGATTGTGCGCTTTAAATTTGCATCACGCTTAATTAAACCTGCTTCCTCAAGGATGTTCAGATTGTACTGAACGGAAGAGGTGGAGCGAAGACCCACCGCCGCAGCTATTTCTCTGACAGAAGGAGCAACACCCGTCTTTGAGATTTTATTTTTAATGTATTCAAAAATAGCATTCTGAGATTTGGATAAATTATTCATAAGCCCTCCGTAATTTTAATTGTTAATATACATAATATGTACTATACTATTTATATAATAGCATTATAAATGTTCACTGTCAAACATTTGTGTTAATGATTTTATGGTTTTTTTTATTTCTGCAAAAAAAAGTGTTGACAAATTACTTGATATACGATATAATCTTGCTTGCACAAATCCATATGGCTTTATAGCTCAGTTGGCTAGAGCATGCGGTTCATACCCGCAGTGTCACTGGTTCGAATCCAGTTAAAGCCACCATGGCCCGGTGGTCAAGAGGTTAAGACACCGCCCTTTCACGGCGGTAACACGGGTTCAATTCCCGTCCGGGTCACCAAATGAAAATGATGCAGTCACTTTTGTGACTGCATTATTTTATTACAATCATTTGGGCGGATGGGAATTGAAACGAACTCTGCAAATTGGAACGAAGCGAAATTTGCAGGAAAAAGCTCCGGTGGAGCTTTTGATAGCTGAGAAGAAATTCCCGTCCGGGTCACCAAATGAAAATGACACAGTCGCTTTTGCGGCTGTGTTATTTTGCTGAAAAATGCATTATGAAGTGCGCATCATAAGTTTTTTTACCAAAATTTGTCATTATTTTGTCAAAAAATGTTGAATAAATCACAAAGCTATATTAAAATAATATGGTAAAACTAATGATTGGGGATTAGCTATGGATAAAAATGTTGATTCCGAAAAAGTTAATAAACAAGTAATGGAATTGTGGGACGAATTTGGACCAGGTATAAGCAGGCTGTGTCATATGAAACTCTCTAATTATCCCCAGGATGCAGAAGATGTTACGTCGGAAATCTATCTGGCACTGCATAATGCTGTTTATGACGATAAGATAAAAGGTAATCCTAAGTCCTGGCTTTACAGTGTTACCAGAAATCTGATTAATAAAAAGTATAAAGAGATCATCCAAAGACGAAAAAGATATGTAAGTCTGAATGACAAAAATTATTGTCACCGTCTGTCTTATGAAATTGATATGCTTGAGCCAAGGGTCAGCGAAGAAAAGATTATGGAGATGAAGAAGGAGATAGAGGGCGAACTTTCTCCCGATGAAAATAATTTGCTTGATTTAATTTACAGAAAAAAGAAAAAGCATAAAAAGATTGCTAAAAAGCTGGATACCACTGAAAATGCAGTAAAGCAAAGAAATTATAGGTTGAAACGCAATATTAAAAGCAAGGCTCACAGGAAAATGGAAGATTATATTAACAGTTTGTAAACAATTAAACTTTTTTAGATTTTTTGTGTTACTTTTTAATAAAACCGTAACTATACGTATGAGGCAATAGAATTATGAAAAAAGAAACGTTTATGGCAATATTAGAGGAAGACTCAATGATCTTTACCGAAAAAGAGCTTTGGGAAATGATTGATGAGGAACTCGCCAAGGATCCGTCTGAAATGGATACGGATTTGGTTGACCTTTGTTTGGATGCGCTTGACGGAAAATTTGATGATGAGGAAATAGAACGAATCAATACAAGAGAAAGATTAAGACCGGGCAAGATACTTTTAGTAGCGGCTGTTATTGTATTAATACTTGGAATTTCTCTTCCTGTCTGTGCAAAGCATCTTAACTTAAATACGGGTAAAGGCGTTGTTCATTATACAGGCGATCATTTTAATGTTAACATGGTTTCCTCTCAAAACAGTGTAGATGTTTTATCTCAGCTCGAAAATGAAGATATCAATGCAGTTATTCCGAATGAGCTGCTGAAAAGTGAATATTCTTTTGATAATTATCAGATAGATACAGCAAATCCTGATTGTAAAGTTTACTATGTTGAGTTTGAAGATAAAAAACTCAATGGTTCAATTAAAATGAGTTGTTATTCGGATGATTGTGTTTTTGCTGTTGGAAAAAATCTTGCTGATGAAGATTTTGAGAATTTTGAACAGATTTCTAAAAATGGTATTGATATTCTTGTATTTGGAGATAAAGAAACCTCTTATATTTACTATGTTGTTGATAATATTGAATACAGTATTGTATTAGTGTGTGATTATTCTACTGCCTACAATATTGCAGAAACATTGTAAGGAGAATAATTAATGAAAAAATTTTTAAAAAAAGCGGTATGTGTTATATTTGCCGTATTGATGCTTTTGCCGGCTAACATCAGTGCTATGGCAAATGATGTGTATGCACCTGAAATCGATGAGGCGCAGAATGAGGATATGGCAAGAATCAGCGGCTTAATAGCTACATATTATATTGGTGTATCATCAAGCGGTACAAGTTTATCCTTTGTTGCAAAGATTGCCTGCAAACCGGAGGTCGTAAAATGCGGCTTCAAAGTAATTATGATTCAGCGAAGAAAGAGCAGTACAGACAGCTGGGCAGATTATTTCTCATATAAAGAAATTTATGCTGACAGAAGCTCAAATGATTATGCTAAGACCGTACCTGTAACAAGCGGTTATCAGTACAGAGCAACCTGTAAGTTCTATGCAAAGAAAAATCTGTTTTCAACACAGACAATAAGTGCAAATTCTAATACAGTTTATATTTAAAACAAAAACCGTACAGTAAGAAAAAAACTTACTGTACGGTTTTTTTAATGAGAATTAATGTTGCTTATTGCGACTTTTGCAGCCTCAATAACGAATGCTGAAAAATTGCAGTTTGTTCCTTTAATCGCTTCATTGATATCCTTAACAACTGTATCAGGAAATCTTATTTGTTTTACCGTTGTTGAGGGTATTTCAAATTTTTTCATTTTTTCACCGCCTCGTATAATGTAAATACGATATTTTTAGAGAAGAATATCGAAACTTCTTGTTATCTCATAAGCCATATGAGATAATGAGTCTGTACAGATAGAGGTCGCAGGTCACCTCCTTGAAGCAAAGTCTTCCAAAGTAAGGGTTGCGCCTCATCTTTACGGGCTTATGCGAATGAGCTGGATAGCACCCAAGTTGCTGAATATCTAACGAGGTTGTATTCCGTAAAGAAACAGAGGTATAGACTTTATCTGCACAAATAAATATTAAGCAGGTGTAAATATGTTCTACATAGGAATCGATATTGCAAAACATAAACACGAAGCTTCAATAATTGACAGTGACGGTAAACTTCTGTGTGAAAGCATTTCTTTCTCTAACACACAAAAAGGCTGTGAAAAGCTGCTTGCCTTAATGCAGAAGTTTACCGTCACTGCGGACAACTGCATTATCGGTATGGAAGCAACAGGTCATTACTGGTTATCTGTATATTCTTATCTAATTGAACTTGGATACAACCTTAATGTTATCAATCCGATTCAGTCAGACAGTTTTAGAAAAATGTATATCCGACAAACCAAGAATGATTCCAAAGACTCTTTTGTAATTGCTCAAATTATGCGTTTCGGTCAGTTTTCATCAACATCTCTGTCAAGTGAAAACATTATGGCTTTGCGCCAGCTTTCAAGATACAGAATGTTTCTTGTAGATGAATGTTCAGACTACAAACGCAAAGTAATCTGTTTGTTAGACCAGATATTTCCTGAATACAATAAGCTATTTTCAGATACTTTCGGAGTTACATCAAGCGAGTTGCTGCACAAATATCCAACTCCTGAAGATATGCTCTCTGTCAGTACGACCAAACTCACAAACTTTATCAGTAAATGCAGTAACGGTCGTTTTGGCAGAGAAAAAGCACTTCAAATTAAGAATGCTGCTGCAAGCTCTTTTGGTGTTAAATTTGCCACGGATGCCTTTGCTTTTCAAATCAGACAGATGCTTGAACAGATTAACTTCATTGAAACTCAGTTGGATGAACTTGAAGTTCAGATAACAACTATGCTTTTTGAAGAAAATCAGGTAATTACTACTATTCCGGGTATTGGCAATATTCTTGGAGCAATAATCATCAGTGAAATCGGTGATATTTCAAGATTTGATTCTGCATCTAAATTAGTAGCTTTTGCAGGTCTTGATGTTTCTGTTAAGCAATCAGGTGAATTTGTTGCTACTCAAAACAAAATTTCTAAAAGAGGCTCTCCTTATCTTAGAAGAGCTATTTGGACTGCTGCTAGCCGTGCTGCATTTTGTGACCCTGTTCTCTCTGATTACTATCAATCCTTGAGAGCAAGAGGCAAACATCATCTAACTGCTGTAGGTGCTGTTGCAAGAAAACTCTGCAACATTATTTTTGCTGTCCTTCGTGACAACAAACCTTATCAGCCTATGCCTAAAAACTAATCTTTCAATCTTACCTTTACTCAGGCTTTAGCTTTGCTAAGGTCTTTTTCTCGTTGTGTTTTTCTCTCTAAATTATTTTTTATTTTCCTATTGACTTTTTATAGCTGGTCTTATTGCTTAGTGCGGTAATTATATCATATTTAAATTTAGAATATTGTCCGCTATATTGGTCAAAATTATTATTCCATATTATCTGTTAAAAGCATTATTGCAGTAAGTGCGGCAACAGGTGCGGTCTGGGTACGCAGTATTCTTTTGCCCAGTGTGGCAACGATGCCGCCGTTTTCCTTTATCAGTGCAACCTCGCTTTCCTCAAAGCCGCCCTCGGGTCCGATATAAATTGAAACCGTTTGCGTATTTTTATTGATAATTTCTTTCAGCGGTGAGCCGCCGCCCTCATAGAATAAAATTTTAAGCTGGCTGTTATCCTTTGATACTACTGTTTTCAAATCGGTCATTTCACCGATTGCGGGGATAATGCCCCTGCCGCTTTGCTGAGCAGCCTCAAGCGCAATTTTCTGATAGCGTGCCTGCTTCTTTTTAGCCGATTTGCTGTCGGGGCGGCTGACACTCCTGTGTGTCAGCACAGGCTGAATTTCGGTTATGCCAAGCTCGGTGCATTTCTGAATAATATCCTCAAGCTTGTCACCCTTCGGCACGCCCTGATACAGCTTTACTTTAACAGTCGGCTCACAGTTGTTTGCCTGCTCATAGCAGACGGAGAGGGTGACACTGTTGCTGTCGATTGTGTCAATGATACAGCCGTAGTCCTTACCGTTGCCGCAGGACAGCGTCAGCATATCCCCGACCTTCATTCTGAGTGATTTTGAAATATGGCGGGATTGCTCTTCGTTTAAAATTACTTTT
>ERZ808044.1751-NODE-1751-length-10398-cov-3.718632_pt1 | contig 10398 bp, 5 predicted proteins | sample MGYA00380195_ERZ808044 | MGnify/ENA primary metagenome ERZ808044 (study PRJEB31490, sample SAMN06133423) | mouse gut metagenome | isolation source: Z7_2 | host: mice | place: China: Chengdu | collected 2015-05 ...
ATTAGAGAACTATTACTAAACGCCCGGCAAAAAGTCGCTACACATATCAACACGGAACTTCTGTCCACCTACTGGAATGTAGGGCGTATCATTGTTGAGCATGAACAGAATAGCAACGAGCGTGCCGCTTATGGCAAACAGCAGCTACGTCAGATTTCCAAAGAACTTACAAAAGAATTTGGCAGAGGTTTTTCTGTTTCCAATATCCAGTTTATGCGCCGGTTTTACCAGACTTATCAAATTCAACAGACAGTGTCTGTTAAATTGAGCTGGTCACATTATTGTGAATTGTTGTCTATTTCTGACCTCGACAAGCGCAGCTTTTATGAGAAAGAAGCTGTTAATTCCGGCTGGTCTTTCCGGGAATTGAAACGGCAGATTTCAACTTCCCTCTATGAACGATTGCTTTTGACAGAGGGAAGAACAAATCAGGAAACCGTTCTTTCCCTTGCCGGGAAAGGAATTGAAATGGCACAGCCTGTTGATATGATTAAAGACCCTTATGTCTTTGAGTTCTTAGGTGTGCCGGAAAATAAACCATTGCTGGAAAGTGATTTGGAAAAAGCGTTAGTTGCGCAAATAGAAAAATTTCTGTTAGAGCTGGGTCGTGGTTTTATGTTCGTGGGTACGCAGCAGCGAATTACTCTGAATAATATCCACTACTATGTCGATTATTCCGTTTCTCGATTTATTCCGATTTTAATACAAACCAACCAGAAAATATAGTGTTTTTCATGTTTCCCGGTTGGTTTGTGTTAAGATAATCGGAATAATTCTTTAATAGCCGTTGCACAGTCTGGTTATGATATCCCCATTGTCTTCCCAAATTCCTTTTTCTGTGTCATTACTAATCACAGAATGATTTCCGGACGCTTTTTTAATCGCTTCCCGTTTCATTTCTGTATCAGCAAATGCATAGATCAATGTTGTTTCGGGATCCTCATGGCCAAGAAATTCTGACAGCAATGCCAATGGCATGCCTGACCGATAAAGATGCATGGCCCGCGATCTCCTTATCATATGGGGATGTACCCTTTCCGGGATATCCGGATTCTGTGTTCTTGCCTCGGCAGCGTATTTTTTTAGAAAACGGGCGACATTATCATCTGACATAGGTGTTTTTTGGTGTCTGTGGATTGTATAAAATAATGGCGCAGAGTTACTGCTGTCTGCATGGAACCTTCGGCAGTATTCCCGAAACAGCGCCGTTGTTTCTATAGAAACAGGGACAAGCCGCGGCTTGGCTCCTTTTCCCAGGAGATAAACCGTATTGTTCCCGGAATGGAAATCTCCCAGTTTCATTCCCAGCATCTCGCAGTCCCTGGCTGCGGTGTCATACATCAATGCCATAAAAAACTGGTCGCGCATCCCGTTTCTTTGTTTTGGGTCAGGAACTGACAGCAGGGCTTTCATTCCGGATTCACTAATGAATTCCAGCATACGACTTTTATTTGCCGATTTTTTTAAGGGTATGGAATCCAACTCGGCAGCATAGGCATAAAGTGTCGGCTCCACACATGCAGCATAATGAAAAAATGACCGGATGCAGCTTAAACGGTGGTTTTTTGTGGCAGGTTTCCAGCCTTTCTCACATTCCATACAGTCAAGGAATTCCGTTACCGATTCCCGGCTGATATCCGAAAAGCCGATTCTTTCCAACGGTAGTTTTTTATACTCTGAAAGATACCGGAGAAAAAGGTTCCATGTGTCACGGCAGGCAGTAATGGTATGCGGACTCGAATTGCGCTGTTTTGGCAGGTATACGGTAAAATATTCCCTCATGAGCCGCCATAAGGTTTTCCTTTTATCCTTCATGCGGCACCTCCGGGATGATCCCATGTGTATCCATGAAGCCTGTGTTTCCCAATTTTTCCGGCAGAAGATGGACATAGTAATAACTGCTGCGAAAACTGGCATGCCCCATATATGCACTCAGATATGGAAGATATGTCCCAAAATCCTTCCCTTCCTCCGCCCACCGCATCAGTGTCCGGGTTGCGAAATTGTGCCGGAATGTATAAGGCGTACAGATTCCAGCAGGAATGGCATTCCCCGACATGTCCCAGCATTTATGGAAAACGGCGGTCAGCCAGCCATGGGTATAGGCATTTCCCGATGGCGAAGGGAAAAAGTATACCCTGTCCGGAGCCATCTCCTGTGCGACCGCATCATACTTCCTGCACAGCCGCATCAGTCCCGGCTCTATGGGCAGGCAGCGGTCCTTACACCATTTGGATTCGGATATATAGATTGTGCTTTTATGGAAATCCATGTCTGTCCGGCGGAGCAGCCGGGCCTCCTGCGGCCGGAGCCCGCACGCATACTGGATCCGGAATATCACGGGGACAATATATTCGGCTAACGGGCTTTTGGCATAGTGGGGAAAATGGTCTGCCGCCTCAAAGAAACGGATCAACTCCTCATCCGTAAAAAGATGGGGAAGTCCTGCTCTTTTTTGCGGGAAGAACTCCCGTGGCAAAACATATGCGCTTTTACCAATAGCAGACAGGTAACGGCCAAACTCCCGGATTGCATTGGCACGGTAAGCGCTTTTTCCAGATTCTTTTCCTGCCCCACACCAGCCAAGGGCAATCCCCTCTGTAAGGGTATCTGCTTCCGGGAAAAATTTCATGCAGTAACGGTCGAAGTTCTGCATGTTCCATTCATAGCTTTCGGCCTTATGCCCAAGAGCTTTTTTATGTTCAACCATACCGCGGATATCGTCAGCAAACATGCTGTGGAAACTCCTGCTCATGACAGCCCCTCCTTTCGGCATGGGAAACAGCCCGGATCCATACAGCAGGCCAGAAGCCTTTCGTCATGCAGGAAAAGATACCTTTTGGTGGAATCAAGATTTGTATGCCCAAGGATCTGGGAAACGGTTGTTAATGGAATGTCTGCTTTTATAAGCCGTGTTCCCATGGTCCTGCGGAAGGAGTGGAATCCTTTTCCATCCCATGCCTGATGGACAAAACCATCTGACTGATAAAGCTTCATGATGTTTGCGGCAGGCGTCCGGGAATTTAACCTGTCATAAGGCCGCCTGAGGCGGAGGAACACATAGGGGCTATCCGTCCTGGGGCGTGCATTTAAGATATAGTCAGCAATTGCGTTTCCTGCACCGACAGTCATGGGCAGGACCAGGAAGTTCCCGGTTTTCTTCTGTGAAATGGAAATCTCTTTCTTTTTCCAGTCGATCTCGGAAAGTTTTAAGCCGGCTATATCTGACCAGCGCAGCCCAGTATCGAGCGCAAGTTTCATGATCGCATAGTCCCTTTTTCCACGGACAGTGTTTTTATCAACCTGGGAAAAGAGGGCCTCTATTTCTGAATCCTCTAAGCAGGGAAGCACCTTTTTCCTGGCAGGGACCGGATTCTCCAGAAAGATATCTGCGTTAATAGATATCAGGCCTCTATCCTGGAGATAATGCAGGAACTTTTTTATCGGCCATGTCAGATTGATCTTATGGCTGATATGCTTTGGCGATTCCAGCCTGATAAATTCACTGATATGGCAAATCTCGATGTCAGATATTTCCATACATTCCCGTTCTACAAGGAATAATAAAAATTTCCTGCTCATTTGCAGGATCAGGCGGACGGAGCCTTCTGACAGCAGATGGGCCATGGAACTTTCAAAACCGTCCAGAATCTGCTGAAAATGATCGGGAAGCTGAGACTGCTGGTAGCAGCGTCTCCCCCAGTGTAATTCCCCGGTGGAAAGATAATCAGCAAGAGCAAAGGCAGCCTTCCGCATGATTAGCACGTAAGTATTGCAGATTTCTCCATTCTTTGCCTTTTCGTTCTGAAAAGTGAAAAAATGGAGTGCATCCTCATCTGAAAAATGCTCCAATCCGTTTTCAGCACAATACTGAAGAACAGCCTGATAACAAAAACCGTAATACCTTACTGTGCTGTCAGCCAAAGGAATCCTGGCAAGAGCCTGTAGAATATCTTCAACAGCCTGATAGATAGAAATACTCATAAAAATAAACCTCCTGTAATTTGATAGTTCTATCAAAACATAGAAGGTATTTTATATCCATACAGGAACGGATTATTCCGATTTTTTATATCTGAAAGGTTGGTTTATAAAGCGTTTTGTGTTAAAATCGGAATAAATCGAGAAACGGAATAATCTATAAAAAATTCATCACCATCCACAACTATTTTATATTGGTTTCCAATAAACGCAAACATACCTCCCATTTCTGATAAAAATTTTTGAATATGTTGTATTAACTCTTTTTCTAATTCTCGTTCACTATGTTCCGCAGACAATTCCATAAAATCAAATGTATATTCGTCTTTCACTGCTAATTTTGCCTGTTTTCTATATTCTTCCGGCAATTGCTCTCCAAAATTAGTTTGATTTAAAAGAAATTTCTCATAAGTTTTTATCGATATATTATGTATCAGCACTTCTTTTGTCCAACCATACCTACGTGTCATCTTAAAATAAAATTCTCTCTCCTGGTTATTTTTGCATTTTTCTAAAACCAGATATATTTTGGTCCAACTTATTTCTGCCACCAAAGGTGGCACTTCTTTGTTATCCTGAAATGTAATATAAAAATTTCTCATTCTCCATAAATTCCTTGCAGAAAAACCAGATTTCCCAAAAAATTCTTCCTGCAATTCTGCTGACAGTTCTTCAACAATAGCTTTACCCCAGCCATATTCTTTTTGCCTCACACAAATTTCTCTGCCTATATCCCAATATAAACAAATCAAATTATAATTAACAAATTTCAAAGATTCATACTGGGCATCTTTAATTTTTTGAATTATATCAGAAACAAACTTCCTAAATTCTTGTGTTACAACAATATTCTTCATATACATCCTCTCCAATTCTGCCACCACTGGTGGCAGAATTTCAATTACCTTTCTCCAATTAGTAAAACCTCATATTCCACCGACAATGTATTGTAAAATTTCGTATTCCAATAATTATATTTCAGTTGGTATTCTAGTTTAAAACCCAGTTTACTTACACCAACAATTCTATAAATATCGTCAAACTATTAAAATCAGTATAACATGCTACCCTATTTCATACAACGCATAATAAACACTTTATTCGACACTCTATACCATAAAACAACACACGTTTTATCCCAAAATACCCCTCATTTCTACTTCGGCAGACTATTTTCGACACAAATCGCCCCATACCCCGCGTATGTCAAGTTAATGTCACAAACTTTTTTCACTTTTTTTGAGCGAAAATCGCTGAAACCCGCATAACTTCGTGGGGCGTATGGTTCGCTAATGCTAAGTTAGGGCAAAATTGACGGTGAATTAGTGTCAAGTGGCTAATCCAAAATTACTTTGCGAAAAATTTTTGACACTATTTCAAAGTACATCTAATCACGCAAAATCCAGACTCTGTATTCTAAATAAACAACGAGGGAACACTGCTTAACAACTATATTAATCAGTTATTTTGCGATGCTCCCTACAAAGAAATACTTTTTATTTGCGAACACTAATCACAGAATTGTCCAAAGCCATACTCCCCTGGAAACTGTATAGCATTTTAAATTTCACTGTTTCACCTGGTCTATTTTGTGGAAATAAATGTTGCGTATTTACATTAAAATAAACGGGTATACCTTTACAATCTATCTGTGGTTTTCTGGATCTTAATTTTCCACTGTCAACAATTCCCTCTAATATCATAGCTTTTTCTCTGACATTCTCATCTATACAGGTCACTACCATTAAGTCCTTAAGTTGTGTTCCTTGTCCGGTCAACACCCTTCTTGGAATATTATTTCCTTTAAACATAGACGTTAGCGAGTTCATTTTCCTCACAATATCTCGAATACTTACTGAATAACTGCTATGTCCCCCTAATGCCAAGAGCGAATCAATCAAAAAGAGATAATAATATAGTTCTAATATTTCAGAGTCTCTTTCTATCCATCCTCGAAGTTTAATATCTTTCTCCATCAAATAGTTGTAGTCTCCATCCTGATGTACCATGGTAATTAGTTCAAACCAATCATTTAAATCAGAATAACGGTACATATAATCTAAGTTCTTTTCCATATAATCTACGCATTGTTCTAATTCCTTTTTTGCTATACCCTCTTTTTGACGATGAAGCATTGCTTGAACCCATAGGCTTCGATCAATAACCAATTTCCCTTTGTTTTTCTCTCGTTGAATCTGATGCGCCCAATAATTAATAGTTTCTTCTAAATTCAGTAACAGCAGTTCAACCTTGTTTCCAATTTCCAAAAGTTTATCATCCATATTGCCTTTGTCGATGATAAATGCTTCATTAGAGCGAATTGTACGGCACAAAGCCAGCGCACGTTCGTAATATTTATGATATTCGCTTTTTTCATTTTTAATAATAATCTTATAGTCAGAATGCGCGTTTTTTTGCACCCCAAAATCCACTAACATTATGCAGAGTTCAATATCCGATATATATCCAGCCTGACTTTTATTTTTTCTTGAAAATTCATAATATTTGGAAGCTTCGTCAGCATATTGCAATATCTCAACTTCTTTGGATTCTTTCTCGCCCTCTGCAGCTTGTTTATATTGAGATATTAAAAATCTTATATGTTGTCTTATTCTTGTCGCCAGAATATGGTATAAAACTTCATCTTCCTTTTCAGCAATTTTAACAGCATTACGCGCATGCTCCATTCCTTTCAATGAATTGCGAGCTATAATCCCATAATATCGACCATAATGCGCTTCAAAATGAGGATTATCAGGATAAGCTTCTGTCAATTTTTCAAATATACGTCCAATCAAATATACTCTGGTTTGCAAGTTATCTATTTCTTCACGCAAATTATCTACAATAACTCCAAAGTATCGTTTTCCTTCTACTTCTATCAATTTATCCTTATTTTTTGTAATAAAAAGAATCCCCAGAAGATTTCTCATGTATTCGCTATTTTTTGTCTCCGGCCTTGCACAAAATGCAATCAAATCACAAATACAATCTACCAAATTACTATAAAATTGTGTATTAGTATTGCTATTTCTTTTTAATAATTCATCTATAATTTGTCGTGAAAACTGTGGATGCTTTATCTTCGAAAAAATTCCATTGACTTTTTCTTCAAAAACAAATAATTTATCCGAGACAATTTCACCATTAGTTCCATTAAACAAATAATATCTTTTGTCATTGCCATATTTAAATTTTTCTTCGTGCCTTTCAGTAAAAAAGTCTATCTTTAGCATTTCTCCAGCATATTCATCAATAATAGCTGCATATAATAGTTCTTTCTTTTGTGGATCACTTAAATCTTTCAAGAAATTATGAATATAGCTTTTAGTTCCTTTATATTCATCCTCAAAAGCATATAACGACATAATTAACGGCATTCGATCTCTCAATCTATCACTACTTGATACAATAAATTCAATGTCTGTTTTACGTTCTTCTTTTGACCGTTTTATATTATGTTCATCCACTTGTTCCATCAACTCAAACAGTTGTTTCTTCATATTTCTAAGTGTATCATCTCGCAGTTCAGCGATTACGCATATAGAAGATACCTGTATCCCTTGACGATGGACATAAATGAAATCATGTACTAAGGATAACGCATCAATAGCATCCTTTAATTCTAAACATTGTTCAAAAGACAAGTCACCACTATCAGCACAGATACAAATAGGTACCTTATCACAAGCTAAATAAAACCTCTCGATTTCTGCTGCAGTTTGCGTTAAAGAATACTGCTCCAGCATAATTGTTGGCTGTCTTTTACTTCTTTCATACGCATACATTCTCAAAAAAGTACTTCCCCCGGCTCCCGGCTCATGAAGGATGACCTTCAACGGACTTTTTACTGCACCCAATGGTTCTTTATGAGTATGCAGAACATCATAATACTCGGTCCATTCAACAGGGAACTGATGTTGCACACCATACCAACTAAGCTTTGTCTCTCCCAAATAAAACTTCATTTTATTAACTTTGTCATAATCATTTTCTTCTCTTTTAGAAATGTCAAGATCTAAAACAGTCAACGTATTATACACCCCAGTATCTATTTTACGGGGTATTCCACGTACTGGAACCTTATATTCTGTTTCACTCCTCTGTTCTAAAGTTATAATATTTAGCTTTATATAATTAGCCAAATCAGATATTTTCACATCATAATATGAATACAATCCTTCACCTTGAATTGTTTTTAACTTTTCTTGTCCGTGTAAGACATTATTGCTGAGAGAAACAATATCTATATTGTTTCTCTCACATTGGCCCTGATATTCATCAAAAAAGTCCAATAAGAGTTCTCCCGTTCTCTCGGCATATGTTTTATTTAAAACAAGTATTTTAAGAGGCATGTCCACCTTTTCATGGTATTCTTCTATCAATTTCTGAAAATTTCTTCTAGCAATCCTTCTCCACTGATTATCATTACGCACCAAATATTGTGGTTCCTCCTGCCTACCGTTTGGAAAAACCCAAAAAGTATCAATAACAGATAGATCAAATTTGTTAGTTGCTGATGGGGTAAGAATAATTGGACTTTTTCTACACCCCATATATGCCTTCAATAAACCACTCTGCTGAGAAGAAATATCAAAGTCAATTACCATTGCCCACGGCAAAGAAGCTAATATTTCTAGCTCAGATTGAGATAGTTCCATATTATCAACCATCAACACATATTTGTATATAGAATGCGGAGTCCATGCATTGAACCGCTTATCAATTTCATGGATACCTGAATAAATGGTAATTCCATATTTCTTAATAGCGCAATTATCCCCTACATATCTTGTTACCATTCCTTCTATATGTGGAAAAATCTGTCCACAAATCTGAAGCAACTGTGCATCAGCTGAATAATCAAATTTATGCTTATTATTATTGTGAGCATCACCTGCATAATTCTGTAAAAGAACTGTATCTATTTCAGTTTTGGGTATGAGCACTGGTGTACTGGGAAGACGAGATGAAATCTGATTCCCATTCCCATCGAAAACCTGGAGTTGTGGATTCGCATATTCTGCCATCCATTCGCATAATGTTTTAATAGTTAATCTTGTATTAAATAAAGAAGATTTCGAACCTTTATCTAAGGGATATACTACTTGTTGTTCAAAGTCATTAAACGTCATACTTCCATCTTGTGTCTTTTCATAATATGTCTTAAAAATTACATATTTCATAGATTTTTCATATATTTCATATAGACTTTCCCCAATAGCAACTAGCTTTCTTAAATACTCATCAGTTAAAGTATGATTTCTACAATAATTATAAACATCATTATAATCATCTACCGTATTATTGTATTCTATAATGATTTCACATTTTCCAATATTGATTCTATCTATAGCATCTTGCGTATTCAAATTTACAATTCCTCCTCTACATATGTTAATGCTCCTGCATTATGCACAATACCTTTAAATAATTTATGGTGTTAGTCAGTAAATGGGGCAATAATCATATTTGTCCCATAAGAAGACCAGTATTTATGCAGATCGTCTACCAACCAAATGTTAACTAATACCTAATTTATTTATTATAATTCCCCTTCATTCCAACTATAACTATTTGTATCAAACATTTGGTATAAACTTTTCACTCACCAGTCACCCATTTCCACAAATATATATTCTGCATTCTTCAACATTCAAGTTTGTATGAACAATGCTTTACAATTTCTTACTATTTATGGTTAATCCGATCACTTCACAGCCAAGATTTTTTACAACATGAAGCGATTTGGGAGAAAAAACAACTGTCAAAAAGGACATACTTTGCAGGAATATCAAAAAATCAAGAAAATGCTTTTAAAAAGTCATTTTCCTGATTCCTAACTATAACCAAATACCTACGCTCCTTTTACACCATCTGAAGCCCTGCCAGCAACTCCACTTCTGCAATATCAAGCCCTGAATATTTCGCAACCTTATCAATCGACAATTCACCATCCTTCAACATTCTTAGTGCTGTCTCCTTTTTAGCTTCATCTTTCCCTTTATTCAAAATCTTTCTTGCTTCTGTCTCAAGTAACGCTCCGCTCATCATTCCACCTATCCCTTTCTGCACATTCTCATACTTCTGTGCAATTTCTCTGACCACATCCCTGGAAAGTTCTATAATTGTACGTTTGTCAAACGCCCCAATAATCCCTTCCTGTTCTAGTTTATCAAGCCTTTCCAAAATATCCTGATACTCTGCTTTCAGTTTTGTCAATTTCTGCTCATTATTATTATACACCTGAAAGTTCTTTTCATGTGAAAAAATATAAAATGGAATTAACAGTAACAGCCCTTTTGAAAAAATATCTTCCAGAGAATATTCCTGTACTTTCATAATCGGCACATCATACTCTACGCTTCCGCCAGGCGTTTTTATCACATACCTCATTTTATCAGGTGTCTTTTTATA
>ERZ808044.1752-NODE-1752-length-10390-cov-12.857074_pt1 | contig 10390 bp, 10 predicted proteins | sample MGYA00380195_ERZ808044 | MGnify/ENA primary metagenome ERZ808044 (study PRJEB31490, sample SAMN06133423) | mouse gut metagenome | isolation source: Z7_2 | host: mice | place: China: Chengdu | collected 2015-05 ...
ATGACGAACTTGACGATGATTTTGGTGAAGAAGGCTTTTATATTTAGATTATCGTCTTTTTGTTATACATAATTTTATTTCTATCTAACATATGTTCGATGAACATATGTTTTTTTCTTCATCACAAAAAGTCGCAATTTCCTATAAAGTTAAAAAGCAAAAAACTTTTGCCGCAGCGACGAATCCCCGTAATGACCTTGATGAGTCCGTTCTCTCTCCGGTTAATCAGCTGCTCCAGATAACTGTCTCTTCTAATATAGTTTTCCATACTCGGCCTCCTATCTATTCGGAATTACAGTGCATTGCACCAAAGTTCTGATTCTATTATACCCGATTCGCCTTTTGGGAGCAATCCTATTCAGAACTTTTTTGTTTTGCACCGTATTTCAGAATCATTATCCGACTTCATAACCGGAACTCTGCTGAAAATCTCTGGCTTGCGTCCTTCGTTTCAAAACTGTTCTTCTCTCATTCAACTTCCCCTTTCTTTCGTTCCAGCTCGTTAAGAAGCTCCTGAAAGTATTCCGCATCCGAATCCGGGAAAGAAGCCCGTGCGTCCGCATAAAGCTGTCCAATGTCAATCGTCAGAGACTCCTCCACTGCGCTTTTGCGGGCTTTTTTCTACTCAAAATTTTTACTCACACCACCAACATTGCATCTCCAAAGGAAAAAAACCGATACTTCTCCTTTACCGCTTCTTCATAAGCCGCCAGTACATTCTCACGCCCAGCTAACGCCGATACCAGCATGATCAGTGTAGACTCCGGCAAATGAAAATTAGTGATCAGGCAGTCCAGCACCTTGAACTGGTAGCCCGGGTAGATAAATATCTCCGTCCATCCGCTGCATGCCCCAATTCTCCCGTCTTCATCCGCCGCCGACTCCACCGTCCGACAGCTCGTTGTCCCGACACAGATGACTCTGCCGCCCTGTTCTTTTGCCCGGTTAATCTTCTCTGCAGCCTCTTCGCTGATCTGATAAAATTCCGAATGCATATGGTGATCCGTGATCTCTTCTACTTTGACAGGGCGGAATGTTCCAAGCCCCACATGAAGCGTAACCTTAGCGATATCTACTCCCATCTTCTCAATATTCTCTAAAAGCTCCGGCGTAAAATGAAGTCCCGCTGTAGGTGCCGCCGCTGAACCTGTATGGGCGGCATAGACCGTCTGATAACGGTTCTTATCCTCAAGCTGGTGGGTAATGTACGGCGGCAGCGGCATCTGTCCAAGCCTGTCTAAGATCTCTTCAAAGATTCCTTCGTAAGTAAACCGAATCAGTCGGTTCCCCTCTTCCACAACATCGATAACCTCACCGACAAGAAGTCCTTCCCCAAACTGTATCTTCGTTCCCACCCTTGCCTTTTTCCCTGGTTTTACCAGCGTTTCCCATATATTATTTTCTTTTCGCTTCAGCAAAAGTATCTCTATCTTCGCATTGGTTCCTTCTTTAGAACCAATCAGTCTCGCCGGAAGAACTTTCGTATCGTTGATAACCAGACAGTCACCTTTCCTAAAATAACTGGTGATATCTCTGAACACTTGATGCGAAATAGCTCCAGACTTCTTGTCAAGCACAAGAAGTCTGGAGCTGGAACGATCCTCTAATGGGTCCTGAGCAATCAGTTCTTCCGGTAATTCATAATAAAAATCCTGACGTTTCATCTTATATGAATCCCTTCTTTTTATTGTTCATTTTCTTTGGATATATCCTGAAAACCTTCCGGCATCACCGGAGCATTTTCCTGCACCGGAGGCTTTTCCTCGGCTGCACTGCCATATGGCTGATTTTCATGAGGCACATCAGCATACGGAGATATCCCCTGAGGTACATTGCCCTGGGACGAATTCCCATACGGCGGCATTGGCATTGGCCCGGGACCGGGGGACGGTATCGGCGGATAGTTCGGCATCGCCTGATACCTGGGAAGTACTTTGATCTTCTTAGAATATACAACCCTGGTATCACAGATCATATCATGCAGTCCCCTCTTCTCCCGGTCGACACCCGCCATAATATAACCGATTCCAATGGACAGGCCGCACAGAAACCGTCCCACTGTCTCCCTGTACACTACATTGACCAGAGTCAGATTCGGACTTAAATCTGCATTGACTACACGAAGATTCATAAGCCTTTTCCCTGGCGTCGTCCCCGTTCCAAAGGTGAGCAGGATAAAATACAACACCTGGAATATATACAGAATAATATCCTTGAGCGAATACCGAAATAGCAGGTGAGCATCAAATATGCTGCTGCCGAACGCGGAAAAAATCCCTATCGCAAGCTTCACAAACAGAAGCCCTGCCCAGACGATAGCACTGTCGATACAGTATGCCGCAAGGCGCACCCAGAATCCTGCATATTCTATGTCTTTTGGGCCCCGGTTAACGTAATTGTTCTGCATAATACATCGGCACCCCGCTTTCCATATCTGCCGCGGTCTCAGTCAAGATCTGAGCCTCTGACTTTGGAATTATCGTCTCTATTTTCGCGAACAGCGAGGAGAGAAAATCAAGTTCCCCTTCCGGCTCATAGAATTCATATGTCCCAAGTTCGCTGCTCATTGCCGCTGTCATATCCTCATACAGGCTGATCTCATCAACCAGCCCTTTTTCTAAAGCCTGATTTGCCGTGTAGACACGTCCGTCAGCAAGAGTTTTCACATCTTCCTGTTCCATCTGCCGGCCCTCTGATACAATTCCTACGAATTTGTTATAATATTCATCTACCTGTTCCTGATAGACCGCGATCTGTTCATCTGTAAGCTTAGAACTGTCTTTATATTTCCCGCTGGTAATGCTGACATAGCGGATCCCCAGCTTTTCATACAATCCGGTCATATCAAAACCTGACATAATCACACCAATGGAACCAGTGGTCGTATTCGGGTTCGCATAGATCTTATCCGCCGCCATAGATATCAGATATCCGCCGGATGCCGCATAATGTGCCATATAATCCCAGATCGGACGGCCGGTCTGCTCCTTATACTCCTTAAGCTTCAGATACAGCTCTTCCGATTCATATACTGTACCGCCGGGAGAATCCACATATAACAAGATTCCCTTGTTATTACTGTCTTCCATCAGGTTATCGATATAATCCATCGTGGTTGTGTGCTGATATCCTGCCGCCACATCGAAGAGCCCCGCCTCCGTCTGCTCCTGGATCGTACCTTCTACCCTGACCACCGCAATGTAATCGTCATTTGGCGGATCGAATCCGATAACACTGCTGGCCAATACCTGCTCCACGCTGTCTGCCAGCATCCGCTCCGAAAATGTATTCGTCAGCACACTGGACACTCCTACAGCGATAAATAACAAAACCGCTATGATCAGGCCGCCTATCTGCTTTTTATTCATATTTTGTCTCCTTTATTTACGCAATTCAATACCCATACCTTCTAATGCCTTCAATATCCTGCCCATTGCCTCCGTCACTTCCGCATCCTCAAGGGTCTTATCCTTCGCGCGGAACACGATGGAGTATGCCACAGATTTGTATCCTTCCTTGATCTGGGAACCTTCGTACAGATCAAACAGCGCATAGCTTTCCAGATACGATCCACCCTTTTTCTCGATCACTTCTTCCACCTGTCCAACGAGAATCTCTTTGGGCATTACCATACTAATATCGCGGGTCACAGCCGGGAATCTCGCGATTCCGTTGTATTTCCTGTCAAAGGATGCCCGCTCCACCACTTCCGGCATATCCAGCACTGCAACATAGGCTTTCGTTCCGATTCCGTAAGTATCTGCAACATCAGGATGTACCTCTCCCAGATATCCGACTACGACGCCGTCATAGATAATATTGGCCTGGCGTCCCGGATGAAGATAAGGTTTCCCTGCATTGGGATCATAGATCTCCTTCTTATGCATGCCGACTTTCTCAAAGAATTCTTCCACGACACCTTTCATGCTGAAAAAGTCTCCGTCTCCATACATACCCAGTGTAAACTGCATGCGCTCCTCGGGAAGTTCTGTCAGCGGCAATGCCTTTGGCAGGTAAATATTTCCCAGCTCGTATAGTCTTACATTCTTATTTCTTCTATTATAATTAGTAGCCAGTGAGGTCAGCATACCGTTCAGGGAAGTCGTCCTCATAATACTGTAATCCTCTCCCAGAGGGTTCATGATCTCTACGGTGCGGCGAAGCGGAGAATCTTTTGGAAGCTTAAGCTTATCGAATACCTTCGGACTTTCGAACGAGTATGTCATACCCTGGCTGAACCCGCAGAATTCTGCGATATCGCGGGCCACCTCTTCCACCCGAAGCTTAAAAGACAGCTTCCCGGTCGTAGCCTCCCCCTTAGGAAGTGTCGTAGGAATATTATCGTATCCGTAGAACCTTGCCACCTCTTCCGCCAGGTCCGCGATACGGAACAGGTCATGACGGAAGGTCGGTGCGATCACCTCGCTGGCCGCCTCATCAAAGATAAGCCCGATCTTTTCAAAATATCCCAGCATTTCCTCTTTGGAAATATCAGTCCCAAGGAGACGGTTGATCTCATCCGCATCAAACGGAACTCTTACCGGCTCTTTCTTCTTTCCATAGACATCTACCATACCGCCGACTACTTCTCCGGCGCCCAGTTCCTCTACCAGCTGGCAGGCACGGTCGATCGCAGCCTGGGCATTGTTCGGATCCAGCCCTTTCTCGAATTTACCGGACGCATCCGTCCGAAGCCCGATCTTCTTGCTGGATTTGCGGATATTAGTTCCGTCAAAACATGCCGCCTCAAATAACATAGTCTTGACATTGTCTGTAATCATGGAATTCTCACCGCCCATGATACCCGCAATACCGATGGATTTTCTTCCGTCACAGATCATCAGCACAGACTCATCCATCTCTCTTTCCTGACCGTCCAAAGTCGTAAATTTCTCTCCCTTTGCAGCTGTACGCACGATGATCTCATGCTCCGCAATGGTATCCAGATCATAGGCATGCATCGGCTGGCCATACTCTTCCATAACATAATTCGTGATATCGACCAGATTATTGATCGGACGGATACCTACCGAGGCAAGGCGTCTCTGCATCCATCTCGGAGACGGTTCAATCTTAATATTCTTAACTACCCTGGCACAGTATCTCGGACAGAGTTCATGATCCTTTACCGACACCTTGATATAATCATTGACATCCTCCGAATTGCCTGTCTCGGTGACAACCGGCGGATGGAACTCCTTCTTAAATGTCGCTGCGGCTTCTCTGGCTATCCCGACTACACTGAAGCAATCCACACGGTTGGAAGTAATCTCATACTCGAATATTACATCGTCAAGACCCAGTGCTTCTACCGCGCTGGCTCCAACTTTCGCATCCTCCGGGAAAATATAGATTCCTTCTTCCGGCGCCTCCGGATACATATCACGGTTTGAGCCCAATTCTTCGATCGAGCACATCATGCCCCGGCTCTCCACACCGCGGAGCTTTCCCTTCTTGATCTTAACTCCCCCGGCTACACGGCTGCCCGGCTCATGGCCTCCGGCCACACGGCCGCCGTCCAGCACCACCGGGACCTTATCTCCTTCATGCACATTATTGGCGCCCGTTACGATCTGTACAGACTCATTTCCTACATTTACCTGACAAACAATTAATTTGTCCGCATCCGGATGCTTCTCGATCCTGTCGATCTGACCGATCACGATCTTGTCAAGATCCGCATCCAGCCTCTCGTATCCCTCTACTTTCGTTCCGGATAATGTCATTGCGTCCGTATATTCCTGAGCCGTCACATCAAGTCCCGGAACATACGCTTTTATCCATGATAATGATGTATTCATCCCTCTTCTCCTTTCTAAAATTGTTTCAAGAATCTGATATCATTCTCATACAGCAATCTCATATCGTCGATCTCATATTTCAGCAGTGCAATACGCTCTAATCCCACACCAAAGGCAAATCCTGTGTACTCGTTAGGATCAATTCCACACATCTCCAACACGTGAGGATGTACCATCCCGCAGCCCAGGATCTCGATCCAGCCGGAACCTTTGCAGAAACGGCAGCCTTTCCCTCCGCATTTGAAACAGGTCACATCAACCTCCGCGCTTGGCTCCGTGAACGGGAAATGATGCGGACGGAATTTGGTCTTCGTCTCCGGTCCGAACAATTCTTTGGCAAATACTTCCAGAGTTCCCTTCAGATCGGCAAAAGAGATATTCTTATCGATCACCAGGCCTTCGATCTGATGAAAAGATGGTGAATGTGTCGCATCCACTTCGTCGGAACGGAACACCCGTCCCGGTGCAATCATACGGATCGGAAGTTTCCCCTGTTCCATCACACGCGCCTGTACCGGAGAAGTCTGGGTCCGCAGGACAATCTCTTTATTGATATAGAAGGTATCCTGTTCGTCCTTCGCCGGATGCCCGTCAGGAATATTCAGTTTTTCAAAATTGTAGAGGTCGTATTCTACCTCCGGGCCTTCCACCACCTCATACCCCATTCCGATGAAGATCCTCTCGACCTCCTCTAATGCAATCGTATTCGGATGGCGGTGTCCCACCATATTCTTCTTAGACGGCAGCGTAACATCGATCACTTCCTGCTTCATTCTCTCCTCACGGATGATCCGCTCCATCTTCGCCTTACTCTCTTCTAAAATGTTCTCAATTGCCGCCCTCGTCTCATTGACTAACTGTCCGACCTTTGGTCTGTCCTCCGGTGCAACATCTTTCATTCCTTTCAATACTGCGGTAAGCTCACCTTTCTTACCTAAGAACTTTACTCGCACATCATTCAGTTTCTCCGGCATATCGGCAGCTTCAATTGCTCTTAACGCTTCATCCTTGATGCTCTGCAATCTCTCTTTCATCGCTTTTCTTCCTTTCCTAACAATTTTTGGCACAAAAAAACTCATCCCTCAAAAAGGGACGAGCAATTACCCGTGGTACCACCCTGATTCCCGCCGCAGATACTCCTTCTTAAATCCCAAAAAGTCATCTCTTGCCTTGCGGGCACTCATTCATGCGTAACGTGCATCTCGGAAACTGCGGCTTCACCTGTCTGATACGGCACTGCTTCATGCACAATGCTATACTGCCCAGTTTCATACGGCATCTCCTACTATCATTATAAGATTTCAAAAATGCAGCTCGCGCGGGAAATTCGATCACCATCTGAACCCGGGAAGACTTTCAGCCCAATGATCTCCCCTCTCTGCCGGAAAATGGATCTCTACTGGAAACCGGAAACTTATCCTTCCGATTCCATACACGGTCATCGCTTTTGTTCTATTCTTAAGATTATAGCATAAGACTCTCCGATGTCAAGATATTATTTCTTTCCAATTCTATTTCTTCTCAAATATCTTATCTTCCATAAGGACGTTCATCTCTCCGCCAAGCAAGATACAGTACATGCAGAAATACATCCACAGCATGATCAGCACAATGGTAGTAAGACTGCCGTACATACTGGAAAACCCTTTGAATACATCCAGATAAACAGAGAAAACCCAGGACACGACCATCCACCCCACTGCCGTGAACATCGCTCCCGGAAGCTGGTCTCTGAATCTCCCCCGCCTGTTCGGGAGAAATTTGTAGAGCATCAGCGAAAATATCACCAGAACCGTTGGCGTAATCACCGCTCTTGTCTCTATCAACCAGTCCGCAATTCTCTTGAGAAACGGTATATGGGCCGCAATAAACAGGTTCAGCGTATTACCAAATACAGATAATACCAGAAGCAATATGATCACGACAATGAAAAAAACCGTGTAGATGGTTGCCCGGATACGCAGAAAGATATAATTACGTGTCTCCCGGCAGCCGAAGATACAGTTAAGCCCTGATGTCATTGCCAGCACACCCTTTCCCGCAGACCACAGCGCAACAAGGATCGTAACCGGGATCACTCCCATAGACTGGTTATATACTTGATTCACAACGGACGTAATCAGGGTCTCCACCGATGATGGGAACACCTGTATGACAGCCGTCATGACATCCGCCTTAGTCACCGGCGTATATTGGACCATGGTAATCAGCAGCAAAATAATCGGAATCAGGCACAGCATGAAAAAATACGCTGACTGTGCCGCATAAGCTCCTACATGGTCCGCAGAAATATCTGCAGTAATGTTCATAATCCTCTGATAGATAGCCTTTACTCTCTTCATAACATTCTCCCACATATTTGCCCTATATTCTACCCGATTTTTCCTGATTTGTCTATCTAAATCGTTCACACACTATTCGACCGTTACATCACGGAAAAACAACGTCAATATATCTATGTAGCTCTTCCCCTTTTTTGCCATCTCATTAGCTCCGCTCTGGCTCATCCCAATCCCATGACCGAATCCTCCGCCAGAGATAACAAAGACATCCCCCTCTCTTTGAATGGTAAAAAACGCACTTGGAAGCAGCGCAGAGCTTGCTGATCTGGTCCCATCCTGTTTTACGATCTCGTACCCACTTCCGCCAAGTGCCTTCCGGATCTTGTTCTCTGTATCTATCGTCACTGATCCCTGATCTCCTACGGCACAGATCTGAAGCGCTATACCGCCTGCCCCGGACTTCGTAACCTCAACACTTTGAAGAGACCCAATTCCTGTTCCTGTATTCTGGCTGATCAGATTCGACAATGTACCGGCCGGAATCCTGGCTTCCCAGCGATACCAGGGCAATCCCGCTTCATAATCCCCCTGTTCATCCCTGACTTCTACAGACTGAAGATATTGGTTCTCCTCATTAGGAGCCGTTCCCCATGCTTCTAAACCGGCTGTCTTTCCGCAGGAGGTAGAATAATAATACGTCGTTACAATCCTCCCCTGATAACGAACCACCTGTCCACCTGTCTCTGCCACGGCCTGATTCGTCGTCTCCTGTGCCTGCGAATTCCCATATACCTGAAAATCTGTGCTGTCATTTACGTGAGCTTCATATTCCGGATATCTATAATCCTGCATCTGCTGATACGCATAGCTCCTTGCACATACCGCCTGCGCTTTCAATGCCTCCAATTCAAAAGAACCCGGCATCTCACTTGGGACAACCTTGCACAGATAGGTCTCCACCGGAAGTTCATTAATGATTACAATTCCTTCTGCCGTCGTCCGAAGTTCTAATATCCCCGCGTAAGATGGGGAGCCATACCCCCTCTGTATACTGTTAATCGTAATCTCTCCCCCATCCTTTGCACTGACCCTTATATTTCCGCTTTGAAACCTTGGATCGTCCGGTGCAAATGATATGATCTGCCCTGCTTCCGTTTCCTGCTGCTCTTCTCCAAATGCAATGCAAAGTCCGCCTCCTGACGACATCTCCACAACCGGATGTACGATATTAGTATACCCATTCGTCATGATCAATACCCGGATATTCGGGTTATTGACCTCGATCTCCGGCCTCTCTTCCTTTTCCTCCTTCTGTTCTTCCTTCACACCGCCCCTTTTTTCTCCCCGCCGGATCTTACCGATCAGCCCGTCCTCACGATGGGTAAGTGCTGCCAGCAGCCCGCCTATGACCAGGAGACACACAAGAATCATCATCCCATAGGCAAGGTATCTCTCATATCTTATCTGATATCTCCGAAAAGTAGTCTTCTTTTTATAATATCCTCTCACTCGATCTGTAACCTCTTGTCCAATAACCTTTTCTTAATGTATGCTTTTACCTGAGAACATATGTCATTTCCGAGAATAAAGGCTTTACACCAATTCACCAAACGATTATAATCAAAGTAGTAATGAAACAGCACTTTAAAAGAGAGGTGATGGGATATGCCAAATAGTGCAGAAATAATTGAAAGAGCTGTAAATGACTTTCAAAAAATCCAGAGACATATGAAAATAGCAAAAAAAGAAAATGCAGTGGAAACATATGAAAGTCTTAAGGAAGATTACATTTCCTTAAAAGTAGTATTGAATTCTTTAGGCGTAAATCTGACAGATATCGACAAAATAAAAGAATAACGATCAGGTAACTTATAAACCAAGGTGTAAAGTCTTTATTGAATTATCATGGGATTTACACCTTTTTTATTTAATAACCAAAAGTAAGCAAAATATTCACAAATAAAAAATCGCTCAACCCTTAATTTTACCGGATTTAAAGCGATTTTATAAATGGACCTGGCGGGAATTGAACCCGCGTCCGAAAGCCCATCCACCAGAGCATCTCCCATCACAGTCATTACTTTGACATTCCCTTGACCGGCCGCCTAATGACAAGCTTCCGGTTTTAGTAGCTTCATAAGTTCTTCCATTCCCTCAAAGCTTTGAAAACGAAGTGCTCCGCCTTGATGAAGCCGGTGACTTAAGCAGCGGATGACTTAAGGCCGACTGCCGCTTAAATTAAGCAGCGTACGCTAATTCTCTATTGTCTGCGTTTATATTTAATTGGAACTTTTAACGTAGTGTCCC
>ERZ808044.1754-NODE-1754-length-10365-cov-5.622764_pt1 | contig 10365 bp, 7 predicted proteins | sample MGYA00380195_ERZ808044 | MGnify/ENA primary metagenome ERZ808044 (study PRJEB31490, sample SAMN06133423) | mouse gut metagenome | isolation source: Z7_2 | host: mice | place: China: Chengdu | collected 2015-05 ...
ATCCACTATCCTCCGCAGCATATTCGCCCAAAGCTCCAACTGTATCCTTACATAATTCCGCATACACTCCGGGCGGAAATGCACTTTCTGCTTCCTGCCCTCCTCTGACAGGCACAGGCGGATTCCTTCTCCTATCCCCTTTGCATAAGTTCCGCCTAATCCCTTCTTTGCAAAAAAAGCAGCCTTTATCAGTATGCCCGCTATCAGAAAATCCAAATTCAATAAAATCTGGAAAAACGGCATATTTTTATAAATAAGGTATTTGCTAGTGTTGTTTCTATGAAAAATATTCACTTTCATAGTGCAACATGGTGTTTTTAAACACCTATTATTTTGATGTAAATTCATAAAAGAATTTACTCAGTTTCATTTATAATAAAAATATACAAAATCTAAGAGGGGGATTACATTGAAAAAGTTACAAATTAAGACAAGGCTTTTAGGAGGTTTCATTTGCGTTATAGTACTATCAACTATTATTACAGTTATATCCATATTAGCATTGTCACAAACTCAAAAGGGTTATGAGAGAACAATTAATGAACCTATTAATCAAGCAACAACATTGATTAGAGCTAGATTACATATCAATATTATGGGAAAATATACACGTGATATGTTGTTAGATGATGATGGCATAAATTACGCAGAATATAAAACAAAATTTCAAGATACACAAGTACAGTTGGAAGAAGAAATTGCATATTTAAAACAAAATTGTGGTGCGCAATTTGATGAAGCAAATCAATATTATGATAAAGCAACAACATGGATTTCAGAAGCAGATAGAGTTATGATGTATTTGGAATCTGGTGCAAATGATGAAGCATTGGATTTATTGAAATCAAGCTGTATTCCTCTTTTGGCTGAATCAGCAGAAGTTGCAGGAAAATTGGAAGCATTATTACATGAACAACAGTCAACAGCATTAGCAGAAAATCAAAAATCTGCCACACAGTCTGAATTATTTATGATTATTTTACTCATTGTTTGCGTTATCATCAGTTTGATATTTGCTGTGTTAATTACAAGAAGTATTACAGAACCTATTAAAATGGTACAAAGTGCAGCAAGAAAAATGTCCCAAGGCGATTTAAGCGCAGATATTACATATTATTCTAATGATATTGTTGGTCAATTAGCAGATGATATGAGAACATCATTAAAAACACTTGCAGCTTATATTGCAGACATCAATTTAGTAACAGGAGAAATGGCAAGAGGTAATTATACTGTTAACTTAACAGAAAATTTCAAAGGCGAATTTAAAGGTATTGAAAGTGCTATACAAACATTGTTAAAAAATACAGCTGATATGATTATAAAAGTAGATGAGGCAGCAAATAAAGTGTTATTGAATTCAGAACAAGTATCAAGTGGCTCTCAGGCATTGGCACAAGGTGCAACAGAACAGGCAAGTTCTGTAGAAGAACTTTCTGCAACTATTACAGAAATTTCACAACAAATCAATAAAAATGCAGAAAATGCAAGACAAGCAAGCAAAAAATCACAGACAGCAGGAAACCAAATTGATATTAGTAATGAACAAATGCATGAAATGATGGACGCAATGGGTGTCATTATAGGAAAATCACAAGAAATTTCTAAAATTATTAAAACAATTGATGATATTGCATTTCAAACAAATATACTTGCTTTGAATGCCGCAGTAGAAGCAGCAAGAGCAGGTACAGCTGGAAAAGGCTTTGCTGTTGTTGCTGATGAAGTTAGAAATCTTGCAGGAAAATCTGGAGAAGCAGCAAGTAGTACTACAATATTGATTGAAGATACTGTAAAAGCAGTGGAAAATGGTTCTAAAATTGCAGAAGAAACAGCAAAAACATTGGAAGAAGCTGTTAGTGTAACAAAAGAAGTTGTAACATTGATAGATACTATTGCAGAGGCAAGTGAAAAACAAGCAACTGCTGTAGGTAATGTTACTATCGGTGTTGACCAAATTTCTGCAGTTGTACAAACAAACTCTGCTACAAGTGAAGAAAGTGCAGCAGCAAGTGAAGAATTGTCTGCACAAGCAGGTGAAATGAGAAGATTGATGAGACAATTTAATTGTAATGGTATGGAGAATAGTATTACATTAGATGTTGAACCAGAAGAAGATTACAATAGTTTTGTAGAAGAAGATATGAGTAAATATTAAAATAGTAAAGGTTTTTAGTGCAGTGATGTGCTAAAAACCTTTCTTTTTTGTAGTATTTGATAAATATATATTGATACCTGTACAAAAATGATATATAATAATAAAAAAGTATAAAACATTTGTATGACTGGCGGAAGTGGATAACCACAGGGAGTACAAATGAGTTAGCCGACCGCCTGGGCGTAGTATAGAAATACCCAGACGGCTTTTATTTTTTTATACATAGTATAAGGAGGATTTTCATGAAACGTGCATTGATTAGTGTATCTGACAAAACGGGTATTGTAGAATTTGCAAAAGAACTTTCTAATTTAGGAGTAGAAATTATATCTACAGGAGGAACATATCATACATTACAACAGGCTGGTATTTCTTGTATCAGTATTTCAAGCGTTACAAATTTTCCAGAATGTTTAGATGGTCGTGTAAAAACATTACACCCTTCTATACACGCAGGTATACTTGCTATAAGGGGAAATGAACAACATATGAAACAGCTTGCAGAGTTGGGTGTGGATACCATAGATATGGTTGTTGTTAATTTATATCCTTTCAAACAAACAATATTAAAAGAGGGTGTCACAAGAGAACAGGCGATTGAAAATATTGACATCGGTGGACCGACTATGATACGTGCAGCAGCAAAAAATTATCAAGATGTTGCTGTCATTATTGACCCTTCTGATTATGGTAAAGTGCTTGATGAATTAAAACAAAATCATGATATTTCTATTGATACAAAATTTTATTTGAGTGCAAAAGTGTTTATGCATACAGCACATTATGATAGTCTGATTGCAGATTATATGAAAAAACAGGCTGGTATAGAGCAGTTCCCAAATACATTAAGTTTGACATATGAAAAAGTACAGGAAATGCGCTACGGTGAAAATCCACATCAAAAAGCAGCATTTTATAGAGAAGTGGGTAATATACAAGGTGCATTAGCAAATGCTGTACAACTTCATGGAAAAGAGCTTTCTTTTAATAATATCAATGATACCAATGGCGCATTAGAATTATTAAAAGAATATGATGAACCTACTATTGTAGCTTGTAAACACGCAAACCCTTGTGGTGTGGGTAGTGCTGAAAATATATATGATGCTTATATGAAAGCATATAATTCTGACCCAGTATCTATATTTGGCGGCATTATTGTATCTAATAGAGAAATAGACAAGGCAACAGCAGAAGAAATCAACAAAATATTTGTAGAAATTGTTCTTGCTCCTTCTTTTGAAAAAGAAGCAATCGAAATATTGGAGAAAAAGAAAAATATCCGTTTAATGACATTGGATAATATCACACAAAAATTGCCTAAAGGTACATTTGATATGAAAAAAGTATCCGGTGGTATACTAGTGCAGGATATTGATAATGAATTGCTTATTGAACAGGATTTGAAAGTAGTGACAAAAGTAAAACCTTCTGACAGTGAAATGGAAGATTTACTTTTTGCATGGAAAATGGTAAAATATACAAAATCAAATGGTATTGCAATCGCAAAAAATAAACAATCTGTTGGTATTGGTCCAGGACAAGTAAATAGAATTTGGGCTTGTGAACAGGCGATTGAACATGGTATCAATCACTTGGGTGCAGAAACAGTAAAAGGAGCAGCACTTGCATCTGATGCCTTTTTCCCATTCCCTGATTGCGTTGAGGCGTGCGCAAAAGCTGGTATTACGGCAATTATACAACCAGGAGGCTCTGTACGTGACCAGGAATCTATAGATGCTTGTGATAAAGCTGGTATTGCTATGATATTTACAGGTATGCGCCATTTTAGACACTAAAAAATTGTTGTGAAATTGTAAACGCAAAAGTTAAAGTTTTTTGTCAAACTTTTTGTAAAATTGCGAACGCATATTCAAAAGTTTTTTGTCCAACTTTTTTTCAAAAAAGTTGGTGGGGTGCAGGGGTGAAACCCCGCAAATAAAATGTTTTGTAAAGACCTTGAGAGCGCTGCTTTTAAACTTTCTGTAAAATTGCGAACGCATATTCAAAAGTTTTTTGTCAAACTTTTTTTCAAAAAAGTTTGCAGGTGCGGACAGCGTCCGCAAATACAATAAAATGTTTTGTAAAGACCTTGAGAGCGCTGCTCTCAAACTCTCGCAAGCCTTTGAAAAGGCTTGAGCCAAACTTTCTATTATGCAAACGCAGTAATAACGAAAGTAATAAGTGACGTTCTACAAATAAAATAAAAATATTTTGCAAAGACCTTGAGAGCGTTGCTCTCAAACTCTCACTTCTTTCTTGAAAGAAAGAAGCAAAGAACTTTTATTGGAAAACTTCGTTTTCCTAATCGTAAACGGAATAAACAGAATATAATTTTGATACAACTCGGCAGCATATGTTGCCGAGTATTTTAATATGAGGTGTGATATGGAAAATTTATATGCTATTGCAGAAGATTTAATTGCATGGTATCAAAAAAATGCTCGTGTACTTCCTTGGCGAGAAAACATTTCTCCTTATGGTGTTTGGGTATCCGAAATTATGTTACAACAAACAAGAGTAGAAGCGGTAAAAAAATATTATATCCGTTTTATGGAGGAACTTCCTACCGTAAAACATTTGTCTGAAGTTTCTGATGAAAAATTGTTAAAACTTTGGCAGGGATTGGGATATTACAACAGAGCAAAAAATTTAAAAAAAGCAGCTATTGAAATTATGGAACAATATCAAGGCATCATTCCAAACAGCTATGAAAAACTACTGCAATTAAAAGGAATAGGAGAATATACAGCAGGTGCAATTTCTTCTATAGCATTTGGACTGCAAGAAGCCGCAGTGGACGGTAATGTATTGCGTGTCATGACACGATTGTATGCATATGAAAAAGATATTATGGATAAACAAGTGAAAAAAGAGTTTTCTATTGCTATTAAAAAAGTTTTAAAATATACAAATCCTAGTTTATTCAATCAATCTATTATGGAATTGGGTGCAATGGTTTGTTTACCTAATGGCACTCCAAAGTGTAATGACTGTCCTTTACAAAAATATTGTAAAGCATATGAGCAAAATCGTGTTTTGGAATTTCCTCATAAATCCCCTAAAAAACAAAGACGTATTGAAAATCGTATGATGTTTTTTATAATATGTCAAAACAAATTGGCACTGCATAAAAGAGCAGAAACAGGCTTGTTATCTAGTTTATGGGAACTACCAAATCATTTAAAAGAATTATCCCCTTTTGAACAGCTATTACAATGGGGCATTAAAAATGCTTCTATAAATAAAATGGGAAAAGCAAAACATATTTTTACTCATATACAATGGAATATGGAGGGCTATTATGTTCAAACAGACAGTTTTGAAAATTGTGCTGATTTTGTTTGGGTAACACAATCCGAGTTACAACAGAAATATGCTTTGCCTTCTGCATTTTCTGAATATATAAAAAAGGGTTTTGAGTATATAAAAAAGGGAAGTGTATAATATGGATTTTTTGGAAGAAATTGAAAATTATGTTGTGCAAAATCAAAAAGAAAAAAAAGAAAAAGAAATTATGTTGCAATATATAAAACAATTTTATGATACAATAGCATATCGTAGTAATATGCTTTGTCATATGACAGCATCTTCTATGATATTGAATGAACAGAAAGACAGTGTACTTATGATATATCATAAAATTTATCAATCATGGACGTGGACAGGAGGACACGCAGATGGTGAAAGAGATTTACAAAAAACAGCATTGCGTGAGGCACAACAAGAAACAGGACTTTATGATATAAAAATGTTAAAAAATGGTATAGTATCTCTTGATATTTTAACGGTAGAAGGGCATTATAAAAATAATGAATATGTTTGTCCTCATATTCATTTTAATGCAACATATTGTTTTATGGCATCACAAAAAAGTAAATTGGTATGGAATAAAAATGAAACAGAAGGTATCAAATGGATACCTATATCTGAAATAAAAACATACTGCAAAGAACCAAAAATGATACCTATTTATGAAAAAGTAATAAAAAGAGTACAATAAATAAGAATGGATATTATTTGACTTTTTTTATCTTTTGTAATACAATAAACCAAAATATATTGTCATGTAGAACCACGGAAATCAATTTTAAAAAATTTTTATTTTTTGGAACCTTTTTCTATCGCAAAAAGGTTCCAAACCTCCAAAAATGCTCTTGAAGTATGCAAGACCGTGGGGTTTTACCCCACCTCCCCACTCGCTTTTTGAAAAAAGCGAGGTAAAAACTTTATTATATGTGAACACAATCATAACGTAACAAACAAAATAGAAAGTTTTTTATTTGAGATAAATTAAAAATTGATTTCCGTAATGTGAAACATTCTACATTGACAGAAAAGGTGATACTATGGTTGAAATTGCAACACAAAAACAAAAACAAGCGTTTTTTGATATGTGGCAAAATTGTTTTGATGATAGTGAGGCATTTTCAAAATGGCTTTTTGAAAAAAGGTTTTTACCAGATTATTGCACATATATTAAAAAAGATGGACATATTGTTTGTTGTATGCAGTCCTATCCTTTGCATATATGGGTAAGAGGAAATGTTGTAAAAGGTGTTATGCTTTGTGGTGTTTGCACAGATAAACAGTATAGAAAACAAGGTTTGATGACGGAATTGTTTTGCGATACTATGCGCTTTTTAAGAGAAAAAGGCTTTATCATAGCAGTGCATACACCCGCAGTATTAAACAGTTATTTTTCATTTGGTCATTTTCCTGTTAATAAATGTCAGTATGTATATTCAGAAAATGTTTGTGCTGTAGAAAAAAATAGCAATATCATAGAAATCCATACCCATATGGATAGACTATACCCATGTTATGAAATGTTTAGTCAAAAATATTCTGGCTGTATTAGCAGAACAATGGCAGATTTTGTGTTAAAAATGGAAGATTATAAGGCAGATGGTGCAAAAGTCATTGCTTATGAACAATATGACTCAATAAAAGGCTATTCTGTTTTTTATTGTACAAATGATATGGTGCAAGCTGTGGAAACTGTCGCCCAAAATCAGCAGATATATCAGAAAATTGTGGAAGGTGTTTGCTATTATGCACAAGGCTTAAAATTATCTGTAAAATTGCCCGAAAATATTACTATTGATATGCCCTTTTTGAAATCAAAAGTGGTAGAAAAGGGTGTTGCAGGAATATTGAATATACAAAATTTGATGTCTGTATTGGGACAAAAAAAAGGATATGCTATTGCTATAGAAGATAATGTGATAAAACAAAATAATGGTGTTTTTGATTTAGATGGTAGTATTACCACAATGTCACCTGATATAAAATTGTGTGTAGCAAATGCAGTACAGCTGTTTTTAGGATATTGTAGTTTATATGATTTAGAAAAAAGTCATTCTGTAGAAATTTATCATAAACAACACGCACAGGAAATAGCAGATTTTTATACCAAACAGCAATGTTATATTATAGATGAATATTAAAATGAGTATGAAATGATAAAAAGGAGGATACAATGAATTTAGAATTAGAGATAAAACCGATTGAAAAAATAGCAAATAAACACATATTAAAATTTAAACCCATTGATTTATCCGCAAAAAACTTGATAGAAAGTTATGCTAAACCATGGAATATGGGCTGTTCTGATATGTCTTTTGCAAATTTGTTTATATGGGGCGTCAATGGAAAAATGGAATATGCAGAATACAATCATGTTTTGTATATTAAATTAGATTTTGAAAAAGTACCTACTTATTTATGGGCGCCTATACCAAAATATGGTATGGATATAGATTATAGAGAAGCAGTTTATATTGCTATAGATTATATGAAAAGTATAGGGGTAGAACCTACATTGCGCTCTGTATGGACACCCTTTAAACAAAAAATACAAGAGTGTTGTCCAGAACTTTATATACAACCTACTGAAATGGCATGGGATTATGTATATGATAGAGAAAGCCTTGCAACATTAAAAGGTAAAAAACTGCATGGTAAAAGAAATCATATCAATAAATTTATGTCAAAATATCCAGATTATGTATATACTGTATTAGATGATAGTATGATGGAAGACTGCATTGCATTATATAAAGATTGGAGCGAACAAAAAGAAGAATTGTCTATTGAATTGTTTGATGAAAAAACATCTGTTATGCTTGCATTGCGCTATAGAAAAGAATTAAATTTAACAGGAGGCTGTATATTTGTAAAAGGTGAGTTAGTTGCATTTACATTGGGAGAAAGACTTTCAAATGATATGCAGTTGATACACATTGAAAAAGCAAAAGCAGATGTGGAAGGAGCGTATCCTATGATAAATCAGCAGTATATTTTGCATGAATGTCAAAATGTGACATGGATAAATAGAGAGGAAGATATGGGAATTGAAGGCATGAGAAAAGCAAAACGTTCTTATCAGCCTATTAAAATGATAGAAAAGTATATTGTAAGTACAAGAGATTTGAGTAATGAAAAAGGAATATGGTTAAGTTAGTATTTTGTTGCTTTTTTGGCATTTGTAAAAGACCTTGCGTAATACTTTGGGCAAGGTCTTTTGTGTGTAAAATTTCGTTATCATTGCGTTCGTATCATAAAAAGTTTTTGCTGTAACTGTGTTCGCATAATAGAAAGTTTTTGCCTCGCTTTTTTCAAAAAGCGAGTGAGAGTTTGAGAGCAACGCTCTCAAGGTCTTAACATATTATTATTTTATTTGCGGGGTTTCACCCCACACCCCACCAACTTTCTTGAAAGAAAGTTGGACAAAGAACTTTTTCATATGCGTTCGGAAGTTGCTTATTATTTTTGTTATCATTGCGTTCGCATAATAGAAAGTTTTTGCCTCGCTTTTTTCAAAAAGCGAGTGAGAGTTTGAGAGCAACGCTCTCAAGGTTTTAGCGTATGATTATTTTATTTGCGGGGTTTCACCCCTGCACCCCACCAACTTTCTTGAAAGAAAGTTGGACAAAGAACTTTTCAATATGCGTTCGGAAGTTGCTCATTTTTTTATTATGAGAGGAGGAAACACATGACAGAATTTATATTAAAACATTTTATAAAGTCAGGCACAACAGAAGAAGATACTCGAAAAAAATATGGTATGGTAAGCGGATATGTAGGTATTCTATGCAATATCATACTTTTTGCAGTAAAATTTTTTGCAGGCGTGATAACACATTCCGTATCTATTACAGCAGATGCATTAAACAATTTATCAGATGTAGGTTCTTCCGTAGCAACATTATTAGGTTTTAAATTGGCAGACAGACCCCCAGACAAAGAACACCCTTTTGGACATGGCAGATATGAGTATATTTCAGGATTTGTTGTTTCACTCATTATTATATTGATGGGTATAGAATTACTAAAAGCATCTTTTGAGAAAATTATTTCACCTCAACAAATCAATTTTCATATCATATCATTTTTGATTATGTTATGCTCTATTGCTGTAAAATTATGGTTATGCTTTTTTAATAAAAAAGTTGGTAAAATCATTTCTTCCGCAACATTACAGGCGACTGCAATGGATAGTTTGAGTGATGTTGCTGCGACTTCTGCTGTTATCATTGGTATGCTTGTTTATTACTTTTTTCATTTGAATATTGATGGTTATATGGGTATCATTGTTGCTGCATTTATATTGTATACAGGTATCACAACGGCAAAAGAAACATTAAATCCTCTGATTGGTACAGCACCCCCTTATGATTTGATAGAAGAAATAAAAAAAGAAGTATTGTCATATCCTGGTATATTGGGTGTACACGATTTGATTGTGCATAGCTATGGTGCTGAAAAAAAATTGATTTCACTCCATGCAGAGGTGTCTGCACAAAGTGATATATTAGAAATACATGATGTAATTGATACAATAGAAAGAGATATGAAACAAAAGTTTATGTGTGATGCTGTAATACATATGGACCCTATTGATATGGAAGATGAACAGACAAAACAGTTATATCATCAAATCAAATTAACTGTGAAAAATATAGATGATTCTTTTAATATACATGATTTTAGAGTGGTGAAAAGTATGGGAGAAGTGAAAATATTTTTTGATGTTGCAGTACCTTTTCCATGCCAGCAATCAAATAGTGAAATTGCAGAAAAAATTAAATATCATGTAGAAGAATTGGAAGAAAATTATATTGCAAATGTTACAATAGACCGTCTTTATACACCATAAAAATAAAAGAAAAAACAACCTGAGGGGCAGGTTGTTTTTTCTTTTA
>ERZ808044.1761-NODE-1761-length-10318-cov-6.505810_pt1 | contig 10318 bp, 14 predicted proteins | sample MGYA00380195_ERZ808044 | MGnify/ENA primary metagenome ERZ808044 (study PRJEB31490, sample SAMN06133423) | mouse gut metagenome | isolation source: Z7_2 | host: mice | place: China: Chengdu | collected 2015-05 ...
TAATACATCCTCCTCCTCAAGTTCTACGTCAAACGTATCTTCAAGCTCTCCCAGAAAAGACATGAAATCAAGGGAACTGAACCCCAAATCCTCGCGAAATCTCATATCATTTTTCATATCCTCCGGTTTTACCTCACAGTACTGAGCTACAATTGTCTTAAACTGCATTTCATTCGTCATGATCTTTCCTCCTAATCATTTTGTGTGAAATCACCAATTAATTCATATTATTTGCCTGTTTGCATCACTCAATCTTACACATTTGCCATAATCTCGCCGATCGTCATATCCGGCTCCGCAATCCCCTTAAACAGAATGCGCATCATATAGTAATATAAAAGTTCCATATCATGTTCTTCTAAACAGGCTGTCTGGTAATGGTATGAGAAATTCATCCCGCCGTTTTCAGTATGTGACACAGTCAGGTACATCTTCTTTGTAGCAGCACCATTTGCAAACCATTTAGAATGCTGTGGAATATTCACAAGATGTGGGTTTTCCATTTTAACAGGCATTGGCTGGTATGTCAGGTAACAGCTTTCATAAGTAGTATTTTCTGGCGTTTTATAGCGTTTTCTCATTTCTTCTTCTATCAATGCAGGGTCATAATTGCTGTGCATGTAAATTTTATTCTGCACATTCTGTATTTCATAAGCTGCTGACATAAAGTCTGTTTCAAGTGGTATTACAGTCCTGCATGGAAACATTATTGTCCTGCTGCCGCCTGATGTCCACTCATCATGTGTAGAACGCCTTGAAATAAAGTTCTGTATTGTGATGTCTTCCTGCCCGTTATTGACCTTTGACAAATAAGTACGGATGCCCAACAGTAAGAGATTCGTCATCGAAAGCTGGTGGTTCATGCAAAAAGCAATCAAATTCTTAGTCGGCTCCGGCTCCAGATAATAATCCTTCACCTGTACGAAAAGATTCTTCAGTTCGATGTCCGCCGCCCTTAACGCCTTGTTTCCGTGCAGCTTCCTTGCCTCCTCCAGGACGGAAGGCCCCTGGATATCGGAATAGAGGGGCTCGCCCAGGGCATCCAGCTGGTCGTCCCAGAACTTCTTGTCCTTGGCAAGACGTTTCTCATTATTGGCTTTCTTCAAATCCTTTTCCAAAACCATCTCAAAATCTGCCAAATCTTTAGGGAACTCTGAACCAAACCGATAATGCGTATAAAGCTGCATCAAATCATTTATCATGACCACCAAACCGCAGGAATCAATCAGCCTGTGGTCCATATGGATAAAAAACCCGTTAAATCCTTCCGGGAGTTTCACCATCGTCACATCACACAGCGGGATATCATCTCCGTCAAACGTCTCGTACGCCCACTGCTGCATAAGCCTGTCTGCCTCTGCCAAACTCATGCCGGATAAATCTTTCAGAGGGATGTCCCTGGTTTCTTTCTCTGCAATATATTGCTTAACCTGCCCTTTTTCGTCAGGCTTTGTAAAACGAACCCTCATACAACCATAGCGCTCAAACTCTAACTGAATACATTTCTTTAAAAGCCCAAAATCCAAAGCTGCCTTTAATGAGGCAACAACGCTGACGCCCGACACTTGCTGGGTCTTGTAATCCTGAATCCAGTTATGGTGCATTTTCTGTGCCGCTGTCAACGAATAATAATCTTTCATGTAAAACCCTCCTCAATATAATAATCATTCCCAAAAAACAGATCTTGCTCTATTATTACATGAAAGGACAAGTTTTTCAAGGATTTACTTTTTATATTTGATGAAATTGGGAAAATAATGTATTGACATTGCAGAATAGATGTGATAGATTAGTATTTGCGTGAAGCAGAAAATAAAGTAGAGTATCCACTCTCACCATAGCACGATTGGGTGACTATTGGTCTGATATTGAGTATTTGGGATTATAATGTGATATTGTCTGGTATCATTCTATATGATAAGCCCGTTGTACAGATATGTAAAGTGGATAGTCTGAGTGCTGTTCACTTATTTTTATTTTATATTTTTATGATGGGGGTGCAAGACAATTAGCGATTTAATGATTAACGGGCAGATCAGAGACAAGGAAGTAAGATTAATTGGAGAAAATGGAGAGCAGATAGGAATCATGCCGATTAAAGAGGCAATGAGACTGGCTCAGGAAGCAGAATTAGATCTTGTGAAGATCGCGCCAAAGGCTCAGCCGCCGGTATGCAAGATTATCGATTACGGTAAGTACAGATATGAGCTTGCAAGAAAAGAAAAAGAGGCGAAGAAGAAGCAGAAGACCGTTGAAGTGAAGGAAGTGCGTCTTTCACCCAATATTGACACGAATGACCTGAACACCAAGGTCAACAACGCGAAAAAGTTTATCAGCAAGGGGAACAAGGTAAAGATTACCCTGCGTTTCAGAGGCCGCGAGATGGCGCATGTACAGCAGAGCAAGCATATTCTGGATGATTTTGCAGAACTGCTCAAGGATATTGCCGTCGTGGAGAAACAGCCGAAGCTGGAAGGCCGAAGCATGAGTATGGTTTTAACTGAAAAACGTTAAAAATATATTTACAAATCAAGGAGGAAATAATCATGCCAAAGATCAAGACAAATAGAGCCGCTGCAAAGCGCTTCAAAAAGACAGGTACAGGAAAGTTAAAAAGAAATAAAGCGTACAAGAGCCATATCTTAACTAAGAAGTCTGCAAAGAGAAAGAGGAATCTTAGAAAATCAATCATTACTGATGAAACAAATGTAAAGAACATGAAGAAGGTATTACCGTATCTGTAAGAGACGGAGTAAAGTATTGAAGGAGGAAATAAGACATGGCAAGAATTAAAGGCGGAATGAACGCTAGAAAGAAGCATAACAGAGTTTTAAAATTAGCAAAAGGATATAGGGGTGCACGTTCCAAGCAGTACAGAGTGGCAAAGCAGTCTGTCATGAGAGCGCTTACATCTTCCTATGCGGGAAGAAAGCAGCGCAAGCGCCAGATGCGCCAGTTATGGATCGCGCGTATCAATGCGGCTGCAAGGCTGAACGGACTGTCATACAGCAAGTTCATGCACGGACTTAAGCTGGCTAATGTTGATATGAACAGGAAGATGTTAGCTGAGATGGCGGTCAATGATGCGGCTGGATTTACTGCACTGGCAGAGGCGGCTAAGGCGAAGCTGGCTTAGTCTGAGTTCAAGATTTTTCTGGATTTTGAAAAAAGTTCTTGACATCTGCGGTTTACCGTGGTAAAGTTTCTTTAAACTGTTGAGGGAGAGTGAGTACTGTTAGATATCTGCTTTACAGAGAGCCGCGGATGGTGGGATGCGGCAAGCCAGAGCTATCAGGAATGGACTTCCGAGGGCGAGCTGAAGCGTCTGTGTAGATGATAGTAAGCAAGCCGGAGAGGGTACTCCGTTAAAAAAGTACGCGTATGATGGTACGCATGAGAGGGTATACGAAATATACCAAGCCGGGTGGCACCGCAGGAGTGAATGATGATAATTACTCTTGTCCCTGCAATTATTTATTGTGTGGGATAAGGGTATTTTTTTATGCCCTGTCCCGCTAAACTTCAAAGAGTGAAAGGAGAACAAGACAATGAGTGAACAGAAAATCCCTTACAAAATCTATCTGGAGGAAAGCGAGATGCCAAAGCAATGGTATAATGTGCGTGCAGACATGAAGACTAAGCCTGCGCCGCTATTAAACCCTGCAACGTTAGAGCCAATGACAGCCGATGAGCTTTCCGGCGTGTTCTGCGAGGAATTGGTAAAGCAGGAATTGGATAACGATAACCGTTACATTGATATTCCCCAGGAGATTATAGATTTTTATAAGATGTACCGTCCCGCGCCACTTGTTCGGGCATACTGCCTGGAGGAAAAGCTAAAGACACCGGCGAAGATTTATTATAAATTTGAAGGAAATAACACCAGCGGCAGCCATAAGCTGAATTCTGCCATTGCCCAGGCTTATTATGCAAAGAAGCAGGGGTTAAAGGGCGTAACGACTGAGACGGGAGCCGGACAGTGGGGAACCGCACTTTCCATGGCATGTTCTTACCTGGATTTAGACTGTAAGGTGTTTATGGTAAAATGCTCTTATGAGCAGAAGCCCTTCCGCCGTGAAGTGATGCGCACCTATGGGGCCAGCGTTACGCCGTCGCCATCCATGGAGACAGAGGTTGGAAAGAAGATTCTGGCAGAGCATCCGGGAACGACGGGAAGCCTGGGATGTGCAATCTCAGAGGCAGTAGAGGTTGCGGTAGGCAGCGAGGGATACAGGTACGTACTTGGAAGCGTGTTAAACCAGGTATTGCTGCATCAGTCTATCATTGGTATGGAGACGAAAAGCGCCCTTGATAAATACGGAATCACACCTGATATCATCATCGGATGCGCAGGCGGCGGCTCAAACTTAGGCGGATTGATTTCTCCGTTTATGGGAGAAAAATTAAGAGGCGAGAAGGACTATCATTTTATCGCGGTAGAACCGGCTTCCTGCCCAAGTTTAACCAGAGGCGTCTATGCGTATGATTTCTGTGATACGGGTATGGTGTGTCCATTGGCGAAGATGTATACATTGGGAAGCGGGTTTATTCCTTCCGCCAACCATGCAGGAGGGCTTCGTTATCACGGTATGAGCTCTGTGCTGTCACAGCTCTATGCGGATGGATATATGGAGGCAAGGTCCGTAGAGCAGACGGCAGTTTTCGAGGCTGCTGAGAAGTTTGCAAGGGTGGAGGGAATCCTTCCGGCGCCGGAGAGCAGCCATGCCATCAAGGTGGCCATCGATGAGGCGATGAAGTGCAAGGAAACAGGAGAGGAAAAGACCATTGTGTTCGGACTGACTGGTACAGGATATTTTGATATGGTGGCATATGAGAAGTTCCACAATGGAGAGATGAAGGATTATATTCCTACGGATGAAGATCTCAAGGTTGGGTTCGACGGAATTCCGAGGTTTGAGGGGAATATGGAATAGGAGATTGGCCAGTATATGAAGGTATTAGTTGTAGTAGATATGCAGAACGATTTTATCGACGGAGTATTGGGAACAAAAGAGGCAGCAGCGATTGTGCCTAACGTCGTAGAAAAAATACGGAATTTTGACGGAAGGATACTCTATACCAGGGATACTCATGAAGAAAATTATCTGGAAACCCAGGAGGGAAAGAAGCTTTCGGCAGCGCACTGTATCAGAGGGACGAAGGGGTGGGAGCTGCATCCAAAGATTGAGGCGCTTCGTAAAGAAGAACCAATCGATAAACCGACCTTTGGGAGTACAAAGCTTGCCGGTATGCTAGAGAATATGAATGAGGAATATGAGTCTGAAGGCGGGCTTGAGTCCATTACTTTTGTGGGGCTGTGTACAGATATCTGTGTGATTTCCAATGCCATGATTGCGAAAGCATTTCTTCCGGAGGTACCGATTATTGTAGACGCTTCGTGCTGTGCGGGAGTAACGCCCGAAAGTCATAAGAATGCATTAGAAGCAATGAAAATGTGTCAGATTGCATGTGAAGAATCATAGAAAGATTTCCTGTAACTGTGAGCAAAACGCTTCAGAAATATTGGGCTATGTAATGATTATAAGTTAGAGCCTCAGAAAAGCGTTCTGCTCACAGCCGGAAATCTTGCGTCCATGATAGCTATACAGGATAGTTTAACTGCTTGTCCGTGATATCTGTAAGAACCTCCTTCAGGTATTTTCGTGCAAGATATCTCGCCATAGGCAGGTTCATGTCCAGATAGTTTCCGCAATCCTTCGCACATGCGCCGGGTACGTCTCCCTCAAAATTGGCGATAAAGTTAAACATCTCTGTCATCAAGGGTACGATATCCCTGGATGCATATTCTCCGGCAAGAAGCAGATAGAAGCCTGTCCGGCATCCCATGGGCCCAAAGTAAATGGTCTTATCAGCGTAGACCGCATGATTGCGCAAAAAGGTAGCGGCCAGATGTTCAATGGTGTGCATCTCCGCAGTATTCATGACAGGCTCGTCATTCGGGCTTGTCATACGTATGTCAAATGTAGTAACAGGGCGACCTTCTACCTGGTCAATACGGGAAACATAGAGTCCCGGAACCAGACGCAGATGGTCTATGGTAAAACTTGTAATCTTTTCCATGATAGATAGACTCCTTTTTCTGAATTAGTGTGCTCTTGGGCATACTGATTTATTGTGGTAATAGTTTCTTTGCCAGGTTATTATATCACTTTTATTGTGGTTTTGCTATGAAAATGTGAGTAAATCAGGAATTCTATGTGAGTAAATCAGAAGGGTGCATGGAAGATAAGATTCTTTTCCAGTTACATTCACTGCGTAAGATACGAAGTATATGGATTTCTTTTTGGGATTCTTTCATAATATAGAATATAATAGAGGGTGGAAAAGGCTTTTTATGGATGGCATAGCCTTTATATAAGAGCTGTGTGTTAAAAAATATGCCACCCATATAACCAAGTTTTGAGACATCCTTTTCAAGACGATGTTGAAACCGGTCTGCACATGCAAGACCAAAGCGGTTCTCAATATATTCAGCAATATCCGTAATATCTCGGACTGCTTCATAGGTAAGAAGAATATTATAGCTGTCCACTTCTTCTGCTGTCCCTTAACTCGGCGACCCTTTGAAATGCGTCTGACAGAGGCATCTCTCTGCCCGCTTCCATATCGCAAATCCCATTATCTAACATCCGTAAGAGATAGGTATCTTCAAATTGAGTTTTATCTGTTGTAAGAGATGATGTTAATTTCATTGATATCACTCCAATCAAAAACTGTAATTGTTAATATATTTCTCTAGGGAGAGAGTACCATATATCTGTGTGGATTACAACATTTTTAACAGAACTTCGTAATTTTTGGTAGATTTTACCTGTGTTTACCGTAGACACGACATTTCCGAGAAAATGCCTATGGAAAATATTCGGATATGTGGTATACTATACGAAGTATTCCCAGAGGGAATTTATAATTTCTGAGGAGGCAGAAGATGAAATTATATATTGTAAGACATGGAGAGACACAGTGGAATAAGGCTCGTAAGATTCAGGGGCAGGTGGATATCCCTCTGAACGAGTTTGGCAGGACGCTTGCCAAAAAGACGGCCAAGGGGCTTGCGGACATAAACTTTGACCTGTGTTATACCAGTCCGCTTATAAGGGCAAGGGAAACGGCAGAGCTGATTCTTGCGGGGAGGACGACGCAGATTATCGAAGATGCGCGGTTAGAAGAAATGGCGTTTGGAGAGTATGAAGGGCGTTGCTGTTCTAAAAAAGGATGGGAGCTTCCGGAGGAATTCCGCCGCTTTTTCGATGGCCCAGACCAATATCAGGCGCCTAAAGGCGGGGAGGATTTTGCCCAGGTTAAGAAGCGGACAGGAGAATTTTTATATGAGCTTTGCAAAAAGAAGGAATTTGAGAACAGTAACATCCTTATTGCCACCCATGGGGCGGCGCTGGCAGGGCTTTTGAATAATATTAAGGGGAAATCCCTGGCAGAATATTGGGGGGAAGGCGTACATAAGAACTGTGCCGTTACGGAGGTAGAGGTGGTTGACGGCCAACCCAGAATTATTTCAGAAAATGTGGTTTACTATGACGACGAAGTAGAACCATGGGAGGAATAGAGCGAAACAAAAAACGGAGGAATTGTAAAATGATAAATGATAAGAAAGTATTATTCAGCGGAATGCAGGCGACAGGGAATCTGACCCTTGGCAACTATCTTGGCGCGCTGAAAAATTGGGTGACCCTAAGTGATGAGTATGAGTGTTTTTACAGTGTGGTGGATATGCATTCCATTACTGTAAGGCAGGACCCGTCAACGCTTAGGAAACGGGCGAGGGCGCTTCTGACCCTTTACATTGCGGCAGGGCTTGACCCAGAGAAAAATTGCATCTATTATCAGTCCCATGTGTCCGGACATGCGGAATTGGCGTGGATTCTGAACTGCTTCACTTACATGGGCGAGCTGAACCGCATGACACAGTTTAAAGATAAGTCTGCGAAGCATGCGGATAATATCAATGCGGGCTTGTTTACGTATCCGGTACTGATGGCGGCGGATATTCTGCTTTACCAGGCGGACGTGGTGCCTGTCGGAGTGGATCAGATGCAGCATTTGGAGATTACCAGGGATGTTGCGGAACGGTTTAACAATATCTATGGCAATGTATTTACCATTCCGGAGGCATATATAGGCAAGGTGGGCGCTAAGATTATGAGCCTTCAGGACCCGACGAAGAAGATGTCAAAGTCAGATGAAAATCCCAATGCAAGCATTTACCTGATGGATGAGCCGGATACTATTATGCGCAAATGTAAACGTGCTGTGACGGATTCAGAGGCGCAGATTTTGTATCGCGACGAGCAGCCAGGGGTTAAGAATTTAATCGATATTTACAGCGCTTGCACCGGAAAGAAGCCGGAGGAGGTTGTGGCGGAATTTGACGGCAGAGGCTACGGCGATTTTAAGACAGCGGTTGGAGAAGCGGTGGTGTCTGTGTTAAAGCCTTTGCAGGACGAGGTGGCAAGGCTTGAGAAGGATAAGGCGTATATTGACGGAATCATTAAGAATAATGCAGAGAAAGCCCAGTATTTTGCAAATAAGACGCTTCGGAAGGTGCAGAAGAAGATTGGTTTTCCGGAGAGGATTCGATAGTGTCGGCTCCAAGGCCATGAGAAAGGACAGGGTATGAGCATACAGACTGCGGGCGAGCAGAAATATTATGATTTTATAGAGGAACGGGTGAAAAAGCTAAGGACAGGAATGATTGTATGGGGAAGCCTTCTTGGGGTGGCATTTATCGGGATGTTCTCAGATGTAAGGCTTGCACTTATTTTGGCTTCGGTTGGAATTGCCCTTGCCATACTGAATCTGAAATCGCAGCAGGCATTGAAGGGGAAACTGGAGGGGATAGAGGACAAGGAGGAATTCTTCCGGCAGTTGGCAGACACGGATTTGGTTGAGGTGAAAGAGGCACGCCTGATGATTACGAAGGATTATGTACTGGGCATGAAGGAGGATGTTTTTGTCTATTCATTTTCCGAGATGGATAAGGTGGAGGTAGGGCTTCAGGGGAAAGTGGGGAAGACGCTGTTTCTCACGGACAGACAGGGAATCCGCCATGAAATTATGTCCTGTGTGAAGGATGACGGGAAGCAGGAAATGTTTGATAAAATTTATGGTGTATTGAGTGAGCGTGTATAGGGGAAATTTCATTGCAACGTAAAAAGGGAGACTATTATAGAGCAAAAGATGTTGAGGAAATGAATGGTCATTTCCTGATGTTTAATAAAGTGTTGGATACTTTAGATGAGCCATTATCTCAAGAATTAATAAAGCAATTTCATTATGAGTTGAAATCGAGAGTATTTGAAGATCGTGCTAATGGATATGCAATCGGTGATTATAAAAAGCGTCCTAATATGATTGGTATGTATCAAACTGTAAGACCAGAAAATGTTGCCCAGGAAATGTATTTACTTATGGATTGGTATGAAAGCAGGGAAATAGGTATTTCTTTACTGGCTGAGTTTCATGTTAGATATGAAAGTATTTATCCTTTCCAGGATGGTAATGTAACACAGAGACACCAGCAGAAAGCGGCGTAACAGCGGCAGACTGCTTTGTACATAAAATTGAATAGCGTATATGCCAAAGGACATTTCATCTTCTATTTAGGTGGATGTCCTTTTTTTGTACCCATTTTCAAAAGAAAGGAGATTCACATGGGATTAAACGAAATGGAAAAACGGCTGCTTTTTCAGGTTGAGGGTGACTATCAATTCAAAGTCCTGAACGAGCTTTACATGACCGCCCAGTACACAAAGAATCCCGAACAACGGAAGGCAGCGGAAAATCTGATGGCAAAGCTACGGGGCCTGACCGATACCGAGTGTATGGACATCGTTCGGGATATACAGAAGAATTACCGTCTGCCCTACCCGGCCCGGACGATTGGAGAAAAAATTGCCGAGGCCAGGCAGAAATCCGGCGCGAAGAAATTGAAGGGGCACGACATCATGGCGCTGGAACGCTTCGACCCGGAAGTACGCCACATGATCGTCTTTGATGTGCTGTCTTATGATTCCCCTGTCGGTGACAAGGGCGATAAGATGCGCCTGTTCCTTACAGATGCCGGCTATCAGAAATTCTTAGACAGCCAGGAACGGGGCGAAGTGAAACTGAAAAACCATGCGAAGGTCTCAGGCGGGCACCTCCACTATGACCACAGGGAGCGCGCCTTGTAACGGAAATAACCGGAGAAAGGAGGCTGTGAGATGGCTGTATTCCGGGTAGAAAAAACGAAGGACTTCACGATCATGTGCAACCACCATCTGCGCAATACGGAACTGTC
>ERZ808044.1762-NODE-1762-length-10307-cov-3.778006_pt1 | contig 10307 bp, 7 predicted proteins | sample MGYA00380195_ERZ808044 | MGnify/ENA primary metagenome ERZ808044 (study PRJEB31490, sample SAMN06133423) | mouse gut metagenome | isolation source: Z7_2 | host: mice | place: China: Chengdu | collected 2015-05 ...
TCCATATAGATCAGTGCGCTTTCCGGGGATATGCTGTTTTAAGTTCCGCATATCCCCTACAAGCACACATTTCCTTTGATCTATATGGAGCCGCATAAGCGTCTCCATATAGATCAGCGCGCTTTCCGGGGATATGCTGTTTTAAGTTCCGCATATCCCCTACAAGCACGCACTTCCTTTGATCTATATTGGGCCGCCAAGGCGTCCCCATATAGATCAGCGCGCTCACTTCCCAGCCTCCTGGTCGGTTTTGCCGTAGCCTTTGGAGGCGTCGATGCCTGCCACATCCCTTCTTCTGTCCTCGTGGAACCAGTATTCCCTGTTGTCCGTGCATTTCAGTACAAATTTCCGGGGCAGCCTTCGGTAATGTTTTCCCAGCCAGTACCCTGCGTATTTGCAGCCGCTCTGCAGAAACAGCCCGGGAATCCTGCGGCTTTGTCTTTGCTTCCGCAGATAGCTTGCAGCCGCCTTCACACTGCGAATCCCCTCCCCCTCCGAGGGAACACCCCGAAAGACCTCCGGGTGGTCCGCCTGGGATACTCCCAAGTCAAAGTTTCTGCGGAAATACTGTCCGCAGGTGTAATTGTGGGAATGGATCACCAGAGCGTCCGCCGCATAAGCAATTCGGCAGCCCGCTTTTATGGCTTTGGCCGCATAAAGCATATCTTCGTTGAAGATGGTATGCCGGATGAATCCCCCCAGTTGATCGTAGAGATCCCGCCGGTACGCACAGCATACATTTGAGCAGAAATAAGTTTTGATCCCCAACTCAGGCAGATCCTCCTGAGACTTAACCCGGGAAGAAGGAGGATAATTGTACCCCCGCATATAAGTCTCCACTGGCCCCGCATCCTCTGCCGGAAGCTGACGGGCATAGGCCGCCGCCGTCCCAGGGGCCTTAAGGGCTGTCACCAGAGCCTCAATCAGCTTCTCGTCTCCGGGCAAAGCGTCCTGGGTCATCATGACGAAAATCTCCGCATCGGACTTTCCCACCCCGGCGGCCCGGGTACGGCCATGGTCAAATTCCTTTTTTGACAGATGGGACACCGACACCTGCTGATGCTGCTCTAAAAATTTTGTTCCATATATCAGTTGTTCAAAATATTTTTCCTCTGTATTCATAATTATGATACGCCGGACAGGCACGGTTTGTGTTTCCAGTTTTTCGATCAGTTGGAAAAAAGATCGATCCGGCCTGTATACAGGAATGATGACGTCTACCTTCATGCTGTATATCTCCTCCTGTTTGTCTCCCTTTCTCATACCGTAAATTCGGACTGGGCATCTTTACGCCCTCCGGGCCAGAAGCCCCGGCAGTCTGCCGGAACGCAAGGAACGAGGGAGCATATATCAGCTCCCCCGCATAAATCACTGGTTCAGATAAGGACTGGTGTCAGATTTGATAATGTCGCTGTATTTCTTCACTTCCGGTGTTACCTGGTACTCCTCGTCTCCAAACAGGAACTGATGCAGCCAGACCACGTTCTCTTCCAGATTCAACGGAATCACACAGCTTCCCACAGCACCGATGGTCCCTGTGGTGCGCATGCCCTCTTTGGGGAATCCTCCTTCGTCCACAATCTGATAATTGTTGATATTATTGATCATGGCCAGGATGTCATCCGACTTAATAGAAGTATAAACATTATTCATTACTTTGGTAAAAAGATTGGCCAGGGTGGTCAGATCTGCCCTTTTGGCCTGGTCCTCTATGGCCTGCAGAACCGTCCGCTGACGCTCCGTGCGCTTGAAGTCATCTCCCCTGGTATAACGGATCCGGCAGTAGGCCGCCGCCTGCAGTCCGTCCAGAAGCTGGTAACCTGTTTCCGTCACCGCATTGTAATCCTCCATATCCCTGTTTGGCATGGTATCCCGAATGATGCTGGCCTGATAATTGTTCAGGTGGGTTACCTCCTCTTCGGTCTCTATATCAATCCAGATTCCTCCCAGGCCGTTCACCACATCGATGACCGCCTGATAGTTCACAGTAACGAAATCCTTGATATCCAGATCCAGATTCATATTCAGCATGGCAATGGCCTGCTCCGCGCCGCCGTTCTTATATGCCGCGTTGGCTTTTTTGTATTTGTCGCTTCCTATATTGAGGTAAGTGTCACGGAACACGGATACCAGCTTTATCTCTCCTGTATCCAGATTCACTGAGGCTATCATCATGCTGTCACTTCGGCTGCTTTTGTACAATTCCGCAGAGTTGGTGGCATCCACGCCGAAGAGAGCTATGTTCCAGTAGCCCTTCATGACCGGGTCCTCCTTCACCGCCTGATTCACCACAATATCTTCCTCCGAGAAATCAGCAATGTGGGGACCGGCGTTCCCGCCGCTTTCCGGCTCTTCTCCCGTCACTTGGAATACTTTCACCACCACCAGCAGCATCACCAGAATCACCAGGATTTCAACGGAAAAAATAATAATCCTGGATATCCTTCTGGAACTTCTGGATTTCCCTTTTACCTTGTTTGCTTTTGTCGCCATAATCCCTTCTCCTTGCCTTGCGTAACATACTTATACTATGCCTTTGCGGGCGTACAACTGTATTCGTTCCTAATAGGCGTTTTTGTTGACAAAGCCTGTGAAAAACGTCAAAAAGATTATCTTTATGTCAAAACCCATGGTCCAGTTCTCAATGTAGTAGATGTCACAGTCAATCCGCTTTTTGATGGAAGTATCTCCGCGATAGCCATTGACCTGTGCCCATCCTGTAAGGCCGGGCCGCACCTGGTGCTTCACCATATACCGTGGAATCTCTTCCTTGAAGCGTTCCACAAAAAGCGGTCTCTCCGGTCTGGGACCTACCATACTCATATCCCCCTTCAGGATATTGAACAACTGGGGCAGTTCGTCCAGACTGGTCCTGCGCATAAACTTGCCGATTCCCGTAACTCTGGGATCATCCCGCACAGTCCACGCTTTTTTCTCCGCGTCTTCGGACTGCTGCTCCATGCTGCGGAATTTGTACATATAAAAGGGTTTGCTGTGCAGCCCCACCCGCTCCTGCCTGAAAATCACAGGACCTGGGCTGCTAATCTTGACCAACAGGGCAAGAAACAGCATTACAGGAGAGAACAATACAATGCCGCAGAGGGACCCCAGGATATCCATGGCCCGTTTTATCACCTTGTTGCTGTTGTTGGACAGAGGCACATAACGGATGTTGATCACCGGCAGACCCATTAAATCCTCAGTATACGGCCTGGTGGGGATTACACTGTTATAGTCCGGAATAAACTTGGTGTGTACACCGGATTTTTCGCAGATATTCACCACATTCTCCAGATTATCATAGTCCTTCAGAGCCAGGGCAATGGCCACTTCGTCCAGTTCGTTGTGTGGCAGGATCACTTCCAGATTCTGCAGCCTGCCCAGTACTTTGATCCCCTTATACAGGGTACCGCTGGGTACCGTGTCATCCAAAATACCGCAGATCTTGTACCCCCACTGGGGATTCCAGAGAAGTCTGTCTATATACTGTTCCGCCGCCCGGGAATATCCTACCACCAGTACATGCTTCAGGTTGTAACCCCTGCTGCGGATGGTCCTGAGCATGGAACGAAGAACAACTCTGCTCAGGCAGGTGAAGAAGATGTTCAGCATATAGAAAATGACCATCATCCAACGGGAATAGTTAATCTCCCGGATCACCACATACAGGATGATGATATAGAACGCCATACCCAGTGTGTTGGCCTGAAAAATGGCCAGGAACTCATGCCGACGTTTTACCGTGCGTTTCGGCCCATATACATCACATAGAAAATATACGATCACATATCCCGGGACCAGGAACAACAACACCATAAAATAGTCCCGCACAGGCAAAACACCCACATTCGGGGACTGGGCATCAATCATATAAAATTTGATGACATAAGCCAGTGCGTAGGACACCACTGTAATCATCACGTCCATCAGCACATGCAGCCTGTTAAAAACCTTCTGGTTATCCTTAATCATACGGCATCACTCCGTCGGGCCCTCAAGTTTCTCTGCTCTTTATCCTCCTTTATTCTACATGAATCCCGATACAGAAACAACTTAAGATTTTATGAAGATGCGGACAAGATCCAGCCAGAGAATCCCCTGGATCCGGCAATAATGTCCCAGGTTCCGCCAGGCAAATCTCACCTTACGGCTTTTCCCGGCGCTGTCAAAGCACCTGGCGATCCCTTCCGCATATCCTTTTACATATAGCATGCCCATTTTTTTCTTGGCAAAGAAGGCAGTTTTGATGCAAAAGCCCAAAAAGAGCAATGGTAAATTCAGTAAAAATTGCAGCAATGGCATGTTTTTGCCAATCATATAAGCATTGTTGGCGGAGGAAAGTTTCACTTTGAACGCATTGTAGCGGGAACCGGAGACGGCGCTGCCCGCATGGAGCACCCTGGCCCGGGGTTCATACATATTAGACCAGCCCTGGATCAGCGCCCGATAGCCTATATCGATGTCCTCCAGGTAGGCAAAATGGTTCTCATCAAATCCTCCCAGGGAGAGCACGGCCTCCCGGCGATAGAGAGAAGCGCCCCCACAGGCGGCAAAGATCCGGGCAGGCTTTGTGTAACGCTCTGCCGGCTGCCCCTTCCCCCGGGCAAAGGCCCAGCCCAGCGCGTTGTATCGGTCTCCCGCGTCATCAATCCGGGAAGGGTCCTGCAGAGAGAGCATCATGGGGCTTACAGAGAAAATCCGCTCATCAGACTCCATACGCTGAAGCAATGCCGCCACAAATCCGGGCATGGTCACCGTGTCGTTATTTAACAGCAGCACATAGGGGCTGTCCGATGCCTGGATTCCCACATTGACCGCATGGCAGAAGCCCGTATTTTCGGACAGGGCTATAACCTCTACCTCCGGGTACTCCTGCCGGATTATCTCCAGGCTGCCGTCGGTGGATGCATTATCCACCACAAGAGTGGAAAATATGGCCTCCTCCTGCCGGGCCCGCAGGCTGTCCAGACAGGCTCGAATATAGTCTTTTCCCTGGTAGTTGGGAATAATCACTGTAACTTTCATTTTTCCCTCAATTTGCATGTCCCCGGCTATGCCCGGAACCTTTCCGTGATCCGTATTCGAAATGTCAATCATCTGTCGGTTTGCTCCAGGTCACACACCAGCTGGGGATCCCAGAGCAGCACATATCCTGCCTGCCGCAGAGCCCGGCTCAGCTTCACCCCCAGGCCCGCAAAGTCTGCGTCCGGGGAAAGATCCTTCCAGCGATACAGGCCAGTCTCTTCCTCTTCCTCATAGACCGCTCCGACCACATCCCGAAACAGTTCCCTGCACTGCTCTGCCAGCCGCAGACAGCGCAGGTCCAGGGCCTGGGCCTGCTGCACCAGAACAGCCCGGTTCAGATAACCGCTGTAGCCGTCCTTCAGCCCCAGATACTGCACCTCTCCGGAATCGCTCATCATCCCTCCCACGATCCTGCGGGCCTTTCCCAACACTCTGCCGCCGATGGCGCCCACCTCGGAACGCTGCTCCAACAGGGGAGGATCATATTCGGTCCGGGAAAAACCCATGTGCTGAGTCATGGATACACTGGCCTTCCATCCCTGGCTGTCCGCAAAATCCTGGGTAGCCTTCACGCCTGCCTCATAGGCATACAGCTTACTCTCCGGATTAGCCGCCGTGGAAGCATTATGACAGCGCCAGTGGTACAGCACCCTGGGAAGATGCACAATGGCCCCGGGAACGCGCCAGAGGCATGCCGCCGCCCGCAGCGCCAGATCATGGTCCTGGGCCCCGTCATAAGCTGCCCGGAATTCCAGACTTTTCATCAGTTCCGCTTCCATCACCAGCAAATGGCAGATATAATTGTTGGTCATAAGCAGGTCCAGGTTAAAATCAGGCTTAATATTGGGTTCATAAAAACTTTTGACATCCTGATCGCATTTGTCCTCATCCGAATAGAGCATCCGGGGCTGTACGCCGTGCTGCTTCCCCCGCTCCAGAGCTGCCGCCATCTCATACAGGGCATCCGGCGTCAGCACATCGTCATGATCCAGCAGGGCAATATAATCACCTCCGGTCCATTGCAGAGTCTCGTTGGTATTATCCGCAATGCTGCGGTTGCCCGAGAGACGATGGTAACAGATACGCTTGTCCTCGTAAGAAGCAGCCAACTGCCCCAGTCGGTCATCCTCCCCCGCATCGCCAATCACAAGCTGCCAGTGAGGGTAGGTCTGTCCCAGGACAGACTCGATCATCTCCCGATAATAGCGCTCCGGCGTATGATAGGCGGGAACCACCACGCTGAAAGTCACCGGCTCTTCCCAGCATCGGTCCCGCTGCTCTTCCAGCGTGCTCTCCGCCGGAGGGATGTATCGGTAATTCTCCCGGCTGCCCAAGGGCAAATGCTCCCGGATTGTAACCAAAGTTTCCCGCAGTCCGTTGCGTTTCAGATACGATATGGTTTTTCGCAGATTGTGGATATTTAGTTTGCCCATATTTTTCCCCTTGATAAATGATTCTTCCGTTTATGCCAAGATCCGGCATATAAGGATTTTGTTCTTTGTCATAACACAGAAGTCGCCCCTTACGGGGCGGCTCCTGAAAGAAAGGATTTATAAATGAGTAAGGTAAAAGTTCTATAAGATTGCCTTCAGGTCTTCCGTCAGCTTCTCCACTCTGGCCTGGGCATCTTCCAGACTGCTGCCCACAACGCCCATGTAGAACTTTATCTTGGGCTCCGTGCCGGAGGGCCTTGCGCAGCACCAGCAATTGTCAGGCAATTCAAAATACAGCACATTGGACTTGGGCAGTCCGGTCTCAGACACAGCGCCGGTCTCCATGTCCACTACTTTATTCTCCTGATAGTCGCGGAACTTCAGTACCCTGGCATCGCCGATGGACTTGGGCGGATTGCTGCGCAGCTTTTCCATAAGAGCCTCGATCTCCTTGGCGCCGCTGACTCCCTTCATGGTAATGGTATACTGGGTCTCCTTAAAGTAGCCATACTTTTCATACATCTGCAGCATCATATCCCACAGGGTCATGCCATGCTTCTTGCAGTAGGCCGCCACTTCACAGAGGCACATTACCGCCACACAGGCATCCTTGTCCCTGGCATGGGTGCCGGCCAGACAGCCGTAACTCTCCTCCAGACCAAACACATAATTGTTGGAGCCGGTCTGCTCAAACAGCTTAATCTGCTCGCCGATGAACTTAAAGCCCGTCAGTACCTCAATCAGCTTCACATGATAACTCTCCGTGATGGGGAAAGTCATATTGGTGGTCACGATGGTGGTCACCATGGCGGGATTCTCAGGCATGGTGCCGCCTGCTGTCTTTTCCCGCAGAATGTATTCCGCAATCAGCATACCGGACATATTGCCGGTAAATGCCACATACTCGCCGGTCTTGGCATCCTTGGCATATACCCCCAGACGATCCGCGTCCGGATCCGTGGCCAGCACAATATCCGCGTCCTTCTCCCTGGCCAGGCGCAGGGCATAGGTAAATGCCTTGGGGTCCTCGGGATTGGGATAGTCCAGCGTAGTAAACTTGGGATCCGGGTTCTCCTGTTCGGGAACCACATACACATTCTTGAATCCCAGTTCGGACAGCACCCTTCTCACTGGAAGATTGCCCGTGCCGCACAGGGGCGTATATACAATCTTGATATCATCTGCCACTTCCTTGATGATCTCGGGATGGATAATCTGCTTTTTCAACTCCACCATGTAGGCATCGTCAATCTCCTTACCGATGGACTGATACAGCCCTGCTGCCATGGCCTCAGCCTTGTCCATGGTCTTCACCGTGTGATAGTCCCTGATAGCCTGCACTTCACCGATGATCTCCTTATCCTTGGGCGCGGTTATCTGCGCGCCGTCCTCCCAGTATACCTTGTAACCATTGTACTCCGGGGGATTATGGCTGGCCGTCACCACGATACCGGCGGTGCAGCCCAAGGTACGCAGCGCAAAGGATAACTCCGGCGTAGGCCGCAGAGACTCAAACACATAGGCTTTGATGCCGTTGGCCGCCAGACACAGCGCAGCCTCGTCCGCAAAGTCAGGGGACATAAAGCGGGAGTCGTAGGCAATGGCAACGCCCTTTCCCTGTGCGCCCTGTTTAATAATATAGTTGGCCAGACCCTGAGTGGCCTTCCTTACAGTGTAGAGATTCATACGGTTTGTGCCGGCGCCGATCACCCCTCTGAGACCGCCGGTACCAAACTCCAGTTCCTTATAAAAGCGATCCTCGATCTCCGCCTCGTTGCCCCCAATAGCCTCCAGTTCCTTCTTGGTATTCTGGTCGAAATAGTCGTCCTCCAGCCAGAACCGATACTTGTCCATATAGCTCATTGCATATCCTCCTCCGATTCTCTAAGTGCCGGCTTATATGCCATACACCTGTGCTCTGCGCCCATATCCCCGGGCAGGCACTGTCAAAGGTATTATAACATAATTTCTTCCATATTTACAGTACTATTTTCCGTCTGGTTCAGACAAATTTGCTTATCTCCCGACAGCGGCTAATTCCTCCCGGGTGCATTTCGTGATCCGTCGGATCATGGTTTCTTCAAATCCAGCCTGCGCCATCTGACGGATAATCCGAAGTTTTTCTTCCCGTTTACCCTCCCTTTTTCCCTCCGACCTCTCTTCTTTCATCAAATCGTCAAATGCTTTGCACATAGGCAGTTCCTCCTTTTCCATCCTGCATATCAGGCTTTTAATATGCAGATGTCTCGCAATGACGCGTTCCGCCTCCGAACTCAGACATCGAAACGCTTGGGTCTGCAGCAAATCTTTCAATTTATCCCTGTCCCGGCGGCACTGCATGGCCTGGAAAAATGCTCTCAGATCTGTATCAAACAATGCCGGATCCACAAAATCCGCCTCTATCAGGGGAAAATCATAATCGTGCAGATTCGTACCCAGCAATTCTCTGAGCCCGGACGATAAATGAAACATCTGGGACAACTTCTGCCCGCCCTCCCAATGTCCTTCCCCCAGATAGAGCACGATGGTGACAACCGGGCACAGAAAGTCACTTTTTTTCATACGGCTCTTCCTCTCCCGATAGCTACTGTAATCTTTCTTTGCCCTGTGCCCCCTGTCAAGTTCCCTCATTTGGAATCCGTAATCGCATGCGTCATAGTTTATGACCCGCTCCGGCATACTGTAGTCAGACTCTGTCTCTATCTCAATGCCATAGCAGATGTTTTGTACCGCATCCTCCATCAGCACATCTCTCTCGCTCTCCCCACCGGCACTGGACAAAGACGGATATTTTCTTCTGTGCAAAACCAGATTCCCGGGCAGAAGGATTTGTCTTCCTCCATAAAGCACTGCGTTTACCAGTTCCGAAAATCTCTCCCGATCCGAAAAAAAAGGTCTGTCCACAATATCCTTTTTTCCCATATACTCCTTTCCGGCCCCAGGTAAAACTGCGCAAAAAAACTGCACCCTACACACTTTCAGCCATCTTTATAATATTTTTGTGAAATATGGCTGATAACGCCGGAATCAGGAATAATGCTACTCCTGATATAACGCCTTGACTTGAGCAAAGCATAGAATTTCACAGAGAAGATTTTGCTTCTGTTGAAAAAATTATATAGAATTCAAAATGAAATGTCAACTGAAAAATCAAAAATCTACAGACGATTCCTTTCTCCGGGATCCCCTGTCTACGAGAAAGGCATGCAGCTCGGGGGGGGGATGCCTGTGTCGACGCAGAGACATTCCCCCCCCCCAAAGCAAAATACCCAATAAGATTGCAAAGCCGCTACTACAGCGCAGTAGACCTGTACTCAATGGAGACTACGCTGTCCTCCTGCAGAATAAAGCACAGCTTCATGCCATCCCTGGAATAGACCAACATACCGTTTTCCTGAGCCCCTTCCCCATAGGCCTCCAGGAGTTTTTCCAGAGAATCCCCTATGCAGATCCCCTCCGCAGTGGATACGGAATCATCTTTCAGGATCACGGCGGACACCAAATCCCGCTCCTGGGCAGGATAGGTATCAATCTCATACCCATTGTAAGTATAGATTTTGTCCAGGCCCTCAAAGGCGCAGCTTGCCGCCTCAAAATAAGAGGCCGGCTCTCCCAGGGCCTCTATCACAGGTGCCGCATCCCCGTCCACTTCCACGGTCACATCCCCCACCTTAAACACATATCCTTTGAAAATCTCTTCGGGTGCGGGATCCGCCTGCGGGGACTCCTGCCCCTCCCGGGATTCCCCGGACTGGCTGCCGCCGGTGGTCACATTCACCACATCCCCGCCGATTACCCTCTCGCTGTCCCCGCAGCCCGCCAGCAAAAGCATGGCCGCCGCCAGAGTCA
>ERZ808044.1763-NODE-1763-length-10305-cov-6.715585_pt1 | contig 10305 bp, 8 predicted proteins | sample MGYA00380195_ERZ808044 | MGnify/ENA primary metagenome ERZ808044 (study PRJEB31490, sample SAMN06133423) | mouse gut metagenome | isolation source: Z7_2 | host: mice | place: China: Chengdu | collected 2015-05 ...
TTTTTTGTCCAACTTTTTTACAAAAAAGTTGGTGGGTGTGGGTGAAACCCACAAAAAGGACTTTATTGACAGACTGATATATAAGCATATATTAATATATTATGATATTTTAGAAAAAAGTATTATCTCTATACCATCAATATATGGTATTTTTTATAAAATTAGCTTTTTTATTTCATATTTTTTTGATAAAATAGCATTATAATGATAGGAGTCAAATGCACTGCAAATATAAAAAACAATTTGTATACTGTTTATTTATATGAAATATAAAATATATATTTAGTATATTTTGTCTGAAACGAAAATAAAAAAGATTTTTATATTACGGTATACAAATAGACAAGAGGGGGAATAAAGCAATGAAAGAAGAAAAAAGAATTTGTTTTCAAAATAGGGAATTGTCTTGGCTACAATTTAATGAAAGAGTGTTAGAAGAAGCAGAAGACAATAATGTACCACTTTGTGAAAGGCTTTCTTTTTTATCTATATTTCAAAGCAATTTAGATGAATTTTTTATGGTAAGAGTAGGTTCTTTATGTGACCAAATGCTTCTTTCTGAAAGTGCAAGAGATAATAAAACAAATATGACAGCACAACAACAGATTGCAGCAATATTAAAACGCTCTCAGGAATTGGGAACAAAAAAAGATAAAATTTATAATGAATTATTAGAATTGCTTGAAAAGCAAGGTGTTCATATTATCAATTTTCAGTCATTATCTAAAAAAGAAGCAGAATATTTTGAACAATATTTTGAAAAAGAAATTGCTCCTTTACTTTCCAGCATTGTAGTAGGAAAAAAACAACCTTTTCCTTTTTTAAAAAACAAGGATATTTATGCTGCAGCAGTATTAAGTACAAAAAATGAAAAAGAAAAAATAGGTATTATACCATGTAATTCTGGTGTATTTGAAAGATTAATTGCTGTTCCCTCCCGCAAAGGAAGTTTTATGCTTGCAGAGGAATTAATACTTCACTTTTTGCCAAAAGTATTTAAAAGCTATAAAATTAGTGCAAAGTCTTTGATTCGTATTACAAGAAATGCAGATATTGATGCAGAGCAAATATATGATGAAGATTTAGATTATAGAGAACATATGGCAGAGGTAGTAAAACGTAGAAGAAAATTATCTCCTGTTAGATTAGAACATACAAGGGAATTAGATGGTACGACAGTGGCAAAACTTTGTGAATATATGAAATTGAAAAAGGAACAGACATTTTATTCTCATGCTCCTATGGATTTATCTTTTGTATCTCATATTCGTGATTATTTAAGAAGTAATAGTGAACTATTTTTTGATAAAAGAGTGCCTCAAAATTCTGCTTCTATAAATAACAGACAATATATAATAGAACAAATAGAAAAAAAAGATATATTACTTTGCTATCCTTATGAAAGTATGAAACCATTTTTAAATTTGCTTAATCAAGCAGCAAATGACCCAAATGTGGTTTCTATCAAAATGACATTATATCGTTTAGCAAAGGAAAGTAAAATTGTAAGTGCATTGATTGAAGCAGTAGAAAATGGTAAGCAAGTAGATGTTTTGGTAGAATTAAAAGCAAGATTTGATGAAGAAAATAATATTGAATGGTCAAGGAGATTGGAAGAAGCAGGTTGTCATGTTATTTATGGACTAGATGATTTAAAAGTACATTCTAAGCTTTGTTTGATAACAATGAGGAAAAAAGGCAAAATAGAATATATTACACAAATTGGCACAGGTAATTATAATGAAAATACAGCGAAATTATATACAGATATTTCACTTATGACAGCAAATCCAGATATTGGACAAGAGGCATCACGCATTTTCCAATCCATTGCATTGGGGGAGGTAGTAGAAAATGCAGAACATTTGATGATTGCGCCAAAATGTTTACAAAATAAAGTAATAGAATTGATAGAGGAACAAACAGAAAAAGCTAAAAAAGGAGAAGATGCTTATATTGGCATCAAAATGAATTCTTTGACAGATAAAAAAATAATGAATCAAATTATTAAAGCATCTCGTGCTGGTGTAAAAATTGATATGATTGTAAGAGGAATTTGCTGTCTTCGTTCTAAAATACCAAATTATACAGAGAATGTAAGGGTAATCAGTATTGTAGGCAGATATTTGGAACATTCTCGTATTTATATATTTGGCACAGGAGAAGAACAAAAAATATATATTTCTTCAGCGGATTTAATGACAAGGAATACAGTAAGACGTTTAGAGGTTGCTGCACCTATTTATGATAATGAAATTAAAAAGAGAATTTTAGAAATGTTCCAAATAATGCTTCACGATAATGTGAAAGCAAGAGAACAAATGTCTGATGGAAAATATAAAAAAGTAAAAAATGGACAAAAAGCGTTAAATTCTCAGGAGTTCTTTTATGAGCAGGCTTATATAATGGCTGGAAATGATTTAATTAAAAAACAATATGATGAGGAATTTCTGGAAGACGTAAAGGAAACGGCAGAAGTAACAGAAAAACCATGGGAAGAAGGTACAGAACTACCAGAAGAAATAGAAGATATAGCAGTGGTAAAAAGAAAACGTGGTAGACCTAGAAAGACAGCACAAAATAAAACAGCAATATTATCTAAAGACTCTGAAAAATCAGAAAAAACAGAGCCAAAAGAATAATAATTAAAGAAACAATAGTAAAGTATGAGAAGGGAGTTTTTTATTATGTATGGAGTAATTGATGTGGGGTCAAATACCATTAGACTTTGTATTTATGATGTATCAAATGGAGAAATTTATCCTATGCTGAATAATAAAACAACAGCAGGACTTGCAGGATATGTCAAAAAAGGAAAAATGACAAAAAAAGGAATACAAAAAGCATGCGATGTATTAAATAAATATAAAGATATGATGCAACATTTTCCTCTAGAACAACTTTTTGTATTTGCTACCGCGTCATTAAGAAATATATCAAATACAGATGAAGCACTTCAAACCATTACTGCTGATACAGGACTTTCTATTGATGTATTAACAGGGTATCAAGAAGCAACATTTGATTTTATAGGTGCTGCACGCTCTATGCATTTGAATAAAGGTGTATTACTTGATATAGGTGGGGGTAGTACAGAAATTCTTGTATATGAAAGAGGAGAAATACAAAATGCAGTTAGTTTGCCTTTTGGTTCTCTTTCCATGTTTTCAAATCATGTATCATCACTGTTTCCAAACAAAAAAGAAAAAAAGGAAATAGAGGAAGAAGTGAAAACAGAATTGAAAAAAGTAAAATTTTTAAATAAAAAGACATTTGATACAGTAATTGGTATAGGTGGTTCTATAAGAGCAGCAAAAAATATGAACAATGATATGTTTGAAATGCCAAGGGAAAATAATAGAATATTTGCTGATAATGTGCCAAAACTTTTAAAAGAATTTCAAGGAAATGAAAATGAAGTATTGAGAAAAGTATTAAAAGTTTCTCCAGACCGTGTGCATACATTAATACCTGGTATGATTGTAATGGATACTGTTTGTAAATATGTAAAATGTAAAGATATTTTAATGAGTCCTTATGGTGTAAGAGAAGGATATTTATATCAAAAGTTGTTTTCAAAACAATATCAAACAGTAGATGTTAAAAAAGAAAATAATTAAAATTTTAAAGAGTATTGAGGGCTTTGTCCTCAATACCTTTTTTATAACAGTATATAAAAAAGTTTTGACTTTTACAAATACAGTTTATATAATGATTTGTAATGAATTTTAATTTTATAAAGGGGAGATTTCATTGAATTACAAAATGATTGCTTTAGATTTAGATGGCACATTAGTGGATAGTAGAAAAAATATTTCAGAAAAAAATAAGCAAGCATTACAGTATGCCGTAAAAAAGGGTGTTCATGTTGTTCTTGCCTCAGGTAGACCTGTAAAAGGTGTACTTCCTACAGCAAAAAAGCTAGGACTAAATCAAGAAAATGCTTATATTATAGCATTTAATGGAGGAAGAATTATTGAAATTGCAACAGGAAAATGTTTATTTGAGGCAGATTTACCAGAGGGATATTTAAGTCAAATGTATGACCTTTCCAGAAAATGCGATATTGGTTTTATGACATATCAAGGAAATGACAAATTAATAACAGAAGATGATAACGAATATATACAACTAGAATTAAGAATCAATCAACTGGAAAGAGTGACACCAAAGAATATAAAAGAATATGTAACATTTCCAGTAGCAAAATATTTGCTTGCTGGTGAACCTCAAAAAATAGAAAAAGCAGAAACTCTTTTTAAACAAATAGCAGGGGATAAATTAAATGTATTTCGTTCTGACCCTTTCTTTTTAGAAATTTTACCTCCAAAAATAGATAAAGCATATGCATTGCAAAAACTGATACAGAAATTAGGTATAAAAAGGGAAGAAGTCATAGCTTGCGGTGATGGTTATAATGATATTACTATGTTACAGTTTGCTGGGCTGGGTGTTGCTATGGAAAATGCTACAGAACAAACAAAAAACGCAGCAGATTACATTACATTATCAAATGATGATGACGGTGTTGCATTTGTGATACAAAAATTTATATTATAATAGCAATGTGTTTTAGCAAAAATTTATTTTTTAGGTGATGTTATTATGATAAAATCGTTTTGGAAAGTACCTCTATATTGTATGATTGCTAGTTGGATTTGTTTCCAATTAGAGATTCGGTTAGGACGATTTGCTGTTATAACACTCCCAGATGGTTCAATTACAGCTGATAATACTCGCTGGCTGATTATGTCAGGAATATTATTTATTGCTATCATTGCAATTGGAAGTATTTTCTTTTTTCGTAATATGACACGGAAAGAAATTTTTTATTCTGCATCTGTTTTAGTTGCTATTAATATAATAGTAGGATTGATTTCTTATAAAATACAAGGTATGTTTGCATTTTATTGGGCTGAACTTTCAGAATGGGATACTTTTATTGTACAGTTATTGTTGCAAGCCAATATCAATCCATGGGTAATCAATATTGTGTCATGGATATTACCTTACATATTTATGATTTTTGGAAAAAAGAGTATAAAGGAATAAATTTATATATTTGTTTATAATAGTAGTAAGTCATTTGCTTTATGATACAAAAAGGCTTACTACTATTATTTTATTTTTTATAATAATTCTATTTCTGCTAATTCTTTATTTGGTATTGCCTGTTCAGAATGTTTTACAAATTTTTTTACTTCTGCTGTAGCACGATTAACAGCAATATTTGTACCTGCACCGCCAACACAACCTCCAGGACAAGCCATACCCTCTATTAAACAATTCTGTATTTTACCTGACTTTGCAAGCGTCAATATTTTTCTACATTCAGATAAACCTTGCGCATGTTCAATCAATACATCAATATTTTGATGATATTCGTGTATACACTGCTCTATGGCATCTGCTACACCACCAGATACAGCATATCCTCTGCCTGCACCGGTAGCATCGTTCATAGGTGCTTCTTTATCAAATGTTTCTATATCAATGCCTTTTGCCTCAAATATCGCTGCTAATTCTTCAAATGTAATGACAAAATCTACATCACTACGAACACTTTTGCGAGATGCTTCTAATTTTTTTGCTGCACAAGGACCAATGAACACAACTTTACAATCAGGATATTTTTGTTTAATACTTCTTGCGGTTGCTACCATAGGAGTTAATGCATTTGATATTTGATTGATGATTTCTGGAAAATATTTTTTTGCTAGCATAGACCAAGATGGACAACAAGATGTAAGTAAAAATGGTAGTTCTCCCGAAACTACTTTTTCAACATAATGATGTGCTTCTGTTACTGCTCCAATATCTGCTCCCATTGCCACTTCGTAAACTTCACAAAATCCTAATTCCAATAATGCAGCTTTTATATTTGCAGGAGAAACATTTGCACCAAATTGACCAACAATAGCAGGTGCAACTTCCGCAATAATATTATTTTGTTTTTTCATGGCACGTATTAACTGAAAAATTTGAGATTTGTCTGCAATCGCACCAAAAGGACAATTTACCATGCACATACCGCATGAAACACATTTATCTGTATTGATACAAGCACGTCCTAAATCGTCACTTTCTATCGCATCTACACCACAAGCCGCAGCACAAGGACGTATTTTGTGTGAAATAGCATTATAAGGACAACTTGCTTTGCATTTTCCGCATTTGATACATTTTTGTTGGTCTATATGGGAACGCCCATTTATCAATGAAACAGCGCCTGTTGGACAAACTTCATGACAAGGGTGTGCAACACAAGCACAACATTGGTCACTTACTTCATATTTATTTACATCACAAGCATTACAAGCTGATGGTATTACCTGCATAAGAGGTGGCTCATAATATTTTTCTGAAATATTGCTTTCTTCCAGCCCGCTTGTAATATGTACGGGCTGGTCTTCTGGGCGAAGTGACATTCCCATTGCTAAACGAACTCTTTCAGAAGCAATGGCTCTTTCTCTGTAAATACTTTCTCTATATTGAGGTGTGTCACCAGGGGAAAGAATATAAGGAATTGCCTCAATATCATCATTAATGTTTTGCGAATGATAAGCAACTTTAGCGATTTCTTTAAATACTTGTCTTCTTAATCTTGTGACAGGTGTTTCCAGTCCTCTCATAATAATAAACCTCCTATATTTATCATTTGACTTTATATATAGTATTTCCTAATATTTCAAAAATTATGAAAATAATATCTATTTAGAGTATTATTTTTTGATTTTGTGCTATTTGAATATGAAAAATTTTTCATATTCAATACTTTTATTACATAAATTGATAGTAAATAGAAGGAGGGTTTTTATGAAAAATGGAAAAATAAAATGGATTTGTTTTATTACAGCAGTATTGTATAGTGTTATTATGACAGTCACACCTATATTTGCACTACAACAGTATGAGAATTTAAGTGATTTGTCATTACAGTCCAAAAGTGCTATATTGATAGAACCACAAACGGGAACAATATTATATGAACAAAACAGCCATGAAAAATTGCCTCCAGCAAGTGTTACAAAAGTTATGACATTACTTTTGATATATGAGGCAGAGGAAGAAGGAAAATTTAATTGGGACGATATGGTAACAGTAAGTGAACATGCCGCATCTATGGGAGGTTCACAGGTATTTTTAGAGCCTCAAGAACAGCAGACAGCAAGGGATATGACAAAATGTATTGCGATAGCTAGTGCAAATGATGCAGCAGTAAGTATGGCAGAATTTATTGCTGGTAGTGAGGAAAGTTTTGTCGAAAAAATGAATAATAAAGCAAAAGAGTTAGGTATGGAAGATACACATTTTGTAAATGCCTGCGGATTGGACGCAGACGGACATATAACAAGTGCATATGATATTGCTTTGATGTCAAAAGAATTGATTACAAAGCATCCAGAAATATTTGAGTTTACAAAAACATGGCAAGATAGTATTATACATAAAACAAGAAAAGGAGAAACAGAATTTGGTTTAACAAATACCAATAAATTATTAAAATGGTATCCAGAATATGCAACAGGATTGAAAACAGGTTCTACGGGAAAGGCATTGTATTGTCTTTCAGGAACTGCGGAAAAAGATGGATTACAATTAATAGGTGTTGTTATGGCTGCACCAGATTTTAAAATACGTTTTCAAGAAGTCATCAAATTGTTTGAGTATGGATTTTCACAATATGAAATTAAAAATGGTTTAGAACAAGGGGAAATTGTGGGGGAGTTGCCTGTTTATAAGGGTACAGAAGATACTGTTGATATTGTAGTAAAACAGCAAATTGCAATGTTGGGACAAAAAGGAGAAAATGCGGAAGTTGAAACAAAAACAGAAATGATTTCTTCATTAAAAGCACCTTTTGAAGCACAAACGAAAGTAGGAGAAATGGTATATTATATCAATGGAATAGAAGCGGGTAGATGTGATTTAGTGACAGCGAATGAAGTAAAAAAGGCAACAGTAGAAAAAATGTTACATAGATTATTTCAAAAATGGTGTTTATAGTATAAAAAAGGTTCCTTGCTGTTTATAAAGAAAGTAGGGAACTTTTTTATTTTATTAAAAATTTTGCTTTTTGATATAAAGTGGAATGACGATATTTTAATGATATTTTTACTATTTTTCTAAAAAATTTCCAACAATATTTATAAAAAAAAGTTACGGTTTTGATATGTCGTTGACGAAAATAAAAAGCGCTTTTATAATAAAAAGTAAATTTTATATTATGTATTGATGAAAAGAGGCGTTATTTATGGAACAAAATGACATACAAATAAAAGAATTTAAACAAAAGTTTGAAAAGATAGAAAAAGAAATCGGCAGTGTTATAATAGGACAAAAAAGTTTAATTCGTAATGTATTAACAGCTATGATAGCAGGAGGAAATGTACTTTTAGAAGGTCTGCCAGGATTGGGAAAAACACAACTTGTTAAAACAATAGGAAAAGTACTTGATTTACAGTTTTCAAGAATACAATTTACACCAGATTTAATGCCAGCTGATGTAACTGGTACAAGCATTATGGCAAAAGATAGTGAGGGAAATCATGTATTACAGTTTCAAAAGGGGGCAATATTTACTAATTTACTTTTAGCAGATGAAATTAATAGGGCAACGCCTAAAACACAAAGCGCATTATTGGAAGCAATGCAGGAAAAAACAGTAACTGCTGGAGTGACGACTTATACTTTGCCAGAGCCGTTTTTTGTTTTAGCAACACAAAATCCATTAGAAATGGAGGGAACTTATGCATTGCCAGAAGCGCAAATGGATAGATTTTTATTTCAATTAAATGTAGATTTTCCAAATAAAGAAGAACTATATGAAATTGTAACAATGACAACTGGAACAGTACAAAAAGAACCTCAAAAAGTTTGTAGTGGTGCGGAACTTTTAGAATTGAGAGAATTGGCAAAAGAAGTACCTGTGGCAAAGCCTGTAGCAGAATATGCTATGGATTTGATACTACATAGTCATCCAGAACAATCACTTGCACCAGAAGCAGTTAAAAAATATGTTCGATATGGTGCAAGTCCTCGTGGAGCGCAGGCAATTATTACAACGGCAAGAATATATGCTTTGCTAGACGGAAGATACCATGTAGCTTATAAAGATATACAATCTGTGGCAAAGCCAGTATTGCGTCATAGAATATTTTTAAATTTTGAGGGGATTGCAGAAGGTATGACAGCAGATGATATTGTAGAAATTTTATTGAATGAGGGAGAAAATGGAAAATCTGAATGATATTTTTACAAAGGAATATTTTACGAAATTAGAAACATTTGCTTTACATATGAAACAAAAATTAGATATAAATGGATATAGTGGAACAAGAAAAGCAAAAGCACAAGGAAATTCTCTTGAATTTTCAGATTATAGAGAATATAGAATAGGTGATGATTTAAGAAGGGTTGATTGGAATAGTTATGCTCGTTTTGAAAAACTATATATGAAAATATTTTTAGAAGAAAAACAGGCAAATATTAATTTGTTTGTAGACAGTAGCAATTCTATGTCTGAAGGAAATAAAAGTTTGTATAGTAAAAGTTTAGCAGCATCAATTGCCTACATTGCCTTAAAAAATATGGATAAAGTTAATTTGTTTGGCTGGTCAGACGGCTTACAACAAAAAAAATTAAATACACATTCTAGTAATCGCTTTATGGAAGTAGTACAGTTTTTAAGTGGACTAGAGCAAAAAGGAAAAACTTCTTTTACAAAAACAATAAAAGAATGTGGAAGTTTACATTTAGGGAGAGGAATATCATTTGTTTTTTCTGATTTTTTAACAGAAGATAATTGGAAAGAATCTATGAAGTTACTGCAATATAAAAAACAGGAAATTGTACTTGTATGGGTATTGGGACAACAAGATATTATGCCTTCTCAAAAAGGAAGTTTCCGTCTGGTAGATAAAGAAACTGGAGAAACAAGGGATTTGGAATTAACAGCAGATGTTTTGAAAAATTATCAAAAGGCATTGGAAAGTTATGAGGCAGACATAAGGGAATTTTGTAAGAAAAGAGGTATTATATTTGTGAAAGCAGTAGAGGATATGCCTTTACTAAAAGTATTGTATAATATGCTTATTTGCTATTAATACCTAATATTACTTGTTCATTAGTATTTATAGAAACGCTTTTCTTTTTATGCTTGTGATAAAATATAGAATGTGATAAAATAGCAGTCAAAGATATTTTTGATAATAAAAAATATAATGTATTTCAGTCTGTCAATAAAGTCTTTTTTTGTGGGTTTCACCCACACCCACCAACTTTTTTGAAAAAAAGTTGGACAAA
>ERZ808044.1772-NODE-1772-length-10272-cov-8.050907_pt1 | contig 10272 bp, 8 predicted proteins | sample MGYA00380195_ERZ808044 | MGnify/ENA primary metagenome ERZ808044 (study PRJEB31490, sample SAMN06133423) | mouse gut metagenome | isolation source: Z7_2 | host: mice | place: China: Chengdu | collected 2015-05 ...
TGAATCAGTTTGGTATCCCGTATACCCAGCGTCCATATCTGCTGTAACAGCTTTCTATGATTTACGTTGTCAAAGAAACCCTTTATATCCACGTCCACCACATAGTGGAGCTTATTCCTTTGAGCCAGTCCGTAAGCGTAGGAGACAGCGTTTTCAGCACTCCTGCAAGGTCTGAAGCCGTATGAATGTTCATAAAACTTTGCTTCACAGATTGGCTCCATAACCTGCAATATACATTGCTGTACAATCCTGTCTATGATACACGGTATACCCAACGGTCTAAATTTCCCATTTGGTTTGGGAATCTCTACCCTCCTTACTGTTTTTGGCACATACCTTGTAAACTGTTTTTGAATAAGGGAGACAAAATCTTCTTCCGGCATATCTGCCAGTGATTCTATCGTTCTCCCGTCTGTGCCGGCGGTATGGCTCCCATCATTGCTTTTAATATTTCTGAAAGCAAGCATGATGTTATTTGGTGCTGCAATGATTTCTACGAGATTATTGAATATTTCTCCATCTTTGCTTTTTGCATACAGTTCATCAAAGATGTTCTGCATGTCGTAGTATTCCGCATGGCGCAGTTTGCTTCTTTTTTTAGCTTTTTGTGTCATGTACATCACCCCGTTTCATTGATTCGAGTGACAATTTCTTATTCTTACTCGACTGCATGATTAGAGAGTGTGTACTGCTGATTTTCTGCCTGACTTGTGGCCATTCCTCCGTCGCCCTCTTTTTCGCAGGCAACATTGACAGTTCGACCACGACCTTTCAGCAGAGATTCATCCGCTTATTGTTCTTCGCCGGATTATCCATAGGACTCTCTGCCTTTCCTTGTTCCGATAATTCTATCTGTACATATATACCCTTAGGTGTTCCCTCTAAGCCTGACAGCTTGCATGTGCCTGTAACACATCACGGTGGTTCGTAACAACCATTCCTACTAGACCGCACTGTCTGGGCATGAACCCACACATACATTTCTGTATGTGGCACTTTTAGACCTTTACATTCGGGAGTTTCGTCAGGCATTGCTGCCATTCTCACCATAGGTATTTTATAGACCCCCGGCATATGGGGTGCGCTGTCCACCTCTGGACAGGTTTCGTCAGCGTTATCTGTTACGGCACCTTTCTGCCGACTTTACCGGGCTTCACACCTCATCACAGAGGGATGACGCATGCCGGAGTATCAGGGGAGGCGTTTCAAGGCGTTACCCTATCATTCCACCTCTTGAATTATCAGTTCACAGAACTGATTAAAAACAGCGCTGTGCGCCGCCTTTTCAGCGGCGAACAAGTCGCACGATTGTAGTGCATGGACTTCTTGAAGTTAATGGTATTCAGCACTTTTACCCGGTAATTGTTCTTTAAGAGCATTTTTCCGCACTCTACTAATACTGTACCCTTCGGGTTTTGTCAATAAGGATAGAGAAAAAAGTAAATTATTTTTATGAGGTTACAACATCGGATTGAATAAGGCGCAGTACCTTGTCGGTAAAGGTTTCCCGGCTGGTCTGGCTGAAATGGAAATAAATATCAAAGGTCGTACCGCCAACGGTCTTTACCATATCGGGTGGCGGTACGTCCGGGGCGGGTGAAGCGTTGCCGCCCGCCATCACGGGCAGGGGGATGGCCTTGCCCTCTCTGCTGGTGCTGTCGCTCCCCTCCGGGGCGGGGATGGTGCTGGTGATCGTCATGCTGGGGTCGTAGGTCATAGGCTCTCCTTTCATCATTCATCAAAGTTAATCCACGTGAGCGCCATTTTGCCGCCCACGTTGGAGTGGGGGAAGGGGAATGTATTAGTCCCCCTTTGAGGACTGTCCACAAGCCCCCTGATTGCAAGGCTTTTCAGCCTCTAAATGTCCACGCCTGCGGCGTTCCCGTTCGCTGGCAGCTTTCTTTCTCCGGCGCACATTGGCGGCGCACTCGTCACAGTATTTGCCCCGATTGGAGCGCGGCACGAACATCGCCCCGCACTCGGCACAGGGCCGCGCCTGTCCTCGGTGGAGCAAGGCGGCACACAACCCCTTGTCTGTTGGCAGGACGGCGGCGCGGAACCATTTACAGACCAGGGAATAGGTGATACTCTGGACGCAGACACAAGGCTCCCAGCCGTCATCAAGAGCAAGACAGTTGCCGCCGTCATAATTGCAGCAGTCATGCACCAGCCGCCGGACGGCTCGGTACTGCTGGTAGGTCAGTCGGGGAATGCCGTTCACCGCTCCACCTCCCGGCGTTTCTGCTGGGTCTGCTCCTGCTGGTGTATGGCAGCATCGGCGTTCCGCTTCACCTGTTGAAGCCGCCGCAAATCGTCTTGGATAGGCTTGTACTGCTCATACTCGGCTGTGTACTCCTGGTGAAGCCTCGCCTGTTCCTGTTCCCACGCATGAACGGGGATTTTACCAGCAGGGGAACGGTGCTTGTCCAGCTTCCGGCGGGCCATGTGGAACGTCCTCAACTCGTTCTCATGCTCCCTCTCGAATTTTTCCCGCTTGCCCTTCCACTTGATACCCTGCAACTCGTCATAGACGGGCTTGGTGTCTCGGTAGAGGTCAACAAGGCGAAGCAGTTCCTTCAATTCGTTCAGACGGTCACGCTTCGCTTTCATGGATGTGTTGATGGCCTCCGTTCGTTCACTCTGGGCGGCGATATGGGTCTCTAAATCTTCCAGCGTAGCGATGCCCCTCTCGGTCAGAAAATTGATGGCCTCGGCAAAACCTTTAAGATTTCCAATCCTGGCGTTGCGGCTCCATGCTCCGGCGTTCCGGCCCTCATAGTAGTCGGTCAGCAGGGCGGCAAGGGTCGGGGCCTGGGGCTTGCTCAATTCTTCTTTTATGGCCTTAATCCAATCCGTCAGGCCGGCGATTTTCTTCCGAATATCCCGCAGAATGTTGTTGGCCTTTTTTATCCAGCGGTTCAGATCGCCCTTGTCGGTGGGGATGCCCTTGGCCTCCATCTGGCGGACGGCCACGCCCTCATGGACGGTGGGCAGCAGGTCAAGGCCCTGACGCTCATAGGAGCGGTGGTCGATGCGGCAGGTCAGCCCCTTTTCCTCAAACTTGGCGTTCACCATAGCGGCCCACGCCTCCCGCCAATGTTCCAGTGTTTCCGGGCTTCCCCAGTCGGTAGTGGGAACAGCGTCAAAGAGGGGCTTGCCGTCCTCTCCCATAATGCGGTTCCCGTCCTCGTCCAGACGGTAGCGGCGGCGCTGCTTGCACCCCCATTTGCCGTCTGGCTCAATGGGCCGGATGGGGCAGAGAACATGAAAGTGCGGGTTAGGAATACCGCCGTCCTCCTTGTCCGGCTGGTGGATGGCAAAGTCGGCAATCATGCCCCGGCCCACAAGCTGCTCCGAAACAAATTGCCTTGCAAGAGCGATGTTTTCCTCCAATGAAAACTCGTTCTGCAAGGCAATGTCAAAGCTATATGCAAGCTGGGCTTTCTTGCCGCGCTCGGCCTTCTCCACGGCGTTCCAGAGGGTGGCGCGGTCTTGGTACTGGTTGGGGGCCTGGGGCGGCAGGAGAATGTCTGTGCAGACCACGCCGCCCTTGTGGGTGTAGTCGCTGACCTCGCCATAGTATTCGCTATACAATTTCTCCCCGGCTCGGTAGGCGGCGGACGTGACAACAGACTGTCCCGCGCTCCGTTTGACCTGGGTAACGTGGAGATGGAACAGGGCCAATTATCCGCTTTCCTGCTGGTCAGTGGCTTGGCTCACCAGGGCGGCAACTTCCGGCAGGGAAAAGACCTTTTCCATCAAAAGAAAAAAGGCCCTTTCGCTCATGCCGCGCACCTCCGGGGCGATACTCTCCACCGCTCCGCCACGGGTGATAAGTCGGTGGTTTCGCTTCTTCCTTTCGCCTTGGGTGTAGTAGCGGATGCGGTTCTCATACCGCTGGCCTCTGTGCTGGTACTGCTCCAACTTAGCGGTGGCCTCAGCATACTCTTTCTCTAATTCTTCGCGTGACTTGTCCATCGTGTTTGACCTCCTTCTTGGCAAAACAAAAGACCGTCTACCTGCTGTGTCGGGTAAACGGTCAAGGGTAACGGTATTCGGTTTTAGCCTCGCTGGAAAGGTGCAGACGCAGAGCGGATGTACCTTTCCAGCGAGGGCGCAGGGATAGCCGCAAAGCGGCGCAAGGGGCGCAGCCCCTTGTACGGAGCGGAGCGACGCAAACGGCCCGGACTTTCGGAAGTCCGGGCCGTAGCCTCGCAGAGCGCACGATACATGGTCGCAGACCATGTATAGAAGTGCGCCCTTTGTTCCAAAGGGATTTTATAAGTCCATCATTGATGGGAGAATTTTGTTGAACATATGGCGCACCTTATCAATCCGGGTGTTTGGGCGGCGTGGCTGAAAAACTGGTTCGCCGCTGGCGATTTGATACCCCTTCAATTCTGTTAAACAAACGCTTCTCCCGTTTGTATAAAAGGTGAGGTCATTGCGGTACTCTTGCACACAGCGGGCAGGGATTTCGCCAGTAAAAATCACCTCGCTGTTTTTAACCTGGGTCGTTTCAATACTCGCGCAATATTTTGGTGCGTCATGATAAGCTCTGGAGAGATATTCCTGCGGCGCATAGAGTGTAAAAGAAAGATATGGTTCCAATAGCTGCGTCCCCGCCTTTTTCAACACCTGCTCCAATACAATAGGTGCCAATGACCGAAAGTCTGCGGGAGTGCTGACCGGACTATAATAAAGCCCATACTCAAAACAGATTTTACAGTCCGTTACCTTCCATCCATACACGCCTTGTTCCAGACCGTAGCGGATACCATCCAATACAGCGTTTTGAAAACTCTGATTCAAGTATCCAACGGAAACTTTGCTCTCATACTGCACTCCGGTGCCAAGGGGGAGAGGGGTGACGGACAGCCCGATGGACGCCCAGAATGGATTGGGCGGCACTTCGATATGAATGGTGTGACTTACCGCTTTCAATGGCCTCTCCATATAGATGACGGTAGGTTCTTTTGCAGTTGTGTTGAGCTGATATTTTTCCACCAGAAGATCAGAGATAATTTCCAATTGTACCCGGCCCAAAAAGGAGAGAATGATCTCATGGGTCACAGCGTCTACTTCATAGCGCAGAAGCGGGTCGGTATCCGCAATTTCTGTCAAGGCGTTTAACAAGCGTTCCCTCTGTTCTGGTTTCTCTGGTGCAATTGTTGTCCGCAGCAAAGGGAGAGGATTGTCGCTCCACGTTTCACGGGGCAGCAGCAGTTTGTTTCCCAGCACATCATTCAGCCGCAAACTGTCGCAGGGTACAATGACGATCTCGCCCGCATGGGCAATCTCTGTTCGGACAATCTCACCCTTTGAGGGGATACGCATTTCCGTAATTTTCAGTTTTTCTTTCCCTGCCAAGGCTACGGAATCCCGCAAATGAAGCGTACCGCTATACAACCGCAGATAGGCAAGGCGTTGGCTCTGGTTTGCGTACTCAACTTTGAACACAGTTCCGCACAATTCAGAGCTGTTCTGCCCGGTGGGTGATTGGAATGTATCTGTGACCGCTTCAATGAGTTGTCGGATTCCCAAGTTTACCTTGGCACTGCCATGATAGACCGGAAACAGAGAGACGCTTTGGATTCTCCTGTTTTCCTCCCGCAGAAGTTCTTCTTTGTCCATTGGTTCTCCGGCAATATATTTCTCCAACAATTCATCACAGTCCGCAATCACGGTATCCCAATTCTCCAGCCCCATGTTTTCCATGATGGATATATCCGGGGAAAGCTGCACGTTCTGCTTAATAATCATATTTGCGGAGAGCTTATCTCGGATAGACTGATACACACCTGGCAGGTCAATCCCGTCCTGGTCGATTTTGTTAATAAAGATAACAGTTGGGATTTTCATTACTTGCAGAGCATGAAACAGAATACGGGTCTGCGCCTGAACGCCGTCTTTTGCAGAAACAACCAAAATCGCTCCGTCAAGAATGGCAAGGGAGCGATAGACCTCCGCTAAGAAATCCATATGCCCAGGAGTATCCACAATGTTGACCTTACAATCGTGCCACTGAAAGGAAGTGACCGCCGTTTGAATGGTGATTCCACGCTGCCGCTCTAAAAACATGGTGTCCGTTCTCGTTGTTCCCTGATCCACACTGCCGGGCGCCTCGATTGCTCCGCTGGTATATAACAGGCTCTCCGTCAAGGTCGTCTTACCTGCGTCTACATGAGCAAGAATGCCAATATTGATGATTTTCATATGATTGTCCTCCATACAAGGCCCAGAAGGGCGCAAAAATCCCCAGCGACAAATACTTTTACCGCTGGGGATGATAGGTAGGACACACATGAAAACTGCGGCCAAGGCTGGCCGTTGTCTATCACGATATGAAATGAAAAGGCAAAAGTATTCTTAAATTGGGTACAAAAACCAAGCCCTCTCCTTGAGGACGTTTGTCTTTGTTCCCATTATCAAATTTTATTTAAGAATACCTTGCCGCATATTGATAAACTCCTTTGCTTGGATTTTTATAGTATAGCATATCAAATTCCCAAAAGCAACCCTGTTAAGATAAATTTTTTCTGTCACTGCACCTCCATATCTCTCTCGTGTATACGCCATACGCAACTCTTTTCAAAAAAGAAGTGGACGCGCTGGCAAAGCTGTGGTAGAATGAAACGAAAGAAGGTGAGGATGGTGGAGCTCAAAACGACAATCGCCCAGGGACTGCACGTCACAGATGACAGCGCGGGTTATGATGCCGCCTGTAAGCGTGTCCTGTCTGAAAAGGCAATCCTGGCGCGGATTATGAAGTCCTGCCTGGAAGAATACAAGGATTGCGATGTCAATGATATTGCCGAGAAGTACATTGAGGGCCAACCCCAGGTGTCCGCCGTCCCGGTGCTGCCGGACGAGGGTGGCACAGTCATCAGCGGCATGGACACCGAGGACAAATCGGTGCGCGAGGGGACAGTCACCTATGACATTCGCTTCCGCGCCATCGTTCCCGACTCCGAGGAACAAATTGCCCTCATCATCAACGTGGAGGCCCAGAACGATTTTTACCCCGGCTATCCGCTGATAAAGCGTGGCATATACTACTGTTGCCGCATGATTTCTTCCCAGTACGGCAGGGAGTTCACTGGCTCCCATTATGAGAAAATCAAGAAGGTCTACTCCATCTGGATTTGCATGAAACCGCCGCAGTATCGAGAGAACACCATTACCCGGTATCGGCTGGTGGAAGAATATCTGGTCGGCGAGGGCAAAGAACCCATCAGGAATTATGATTTGCTGTCCATCATCATGCTGTGCCTTGGCGGGCCGGATGGGTCAAATTATGACGGCGTATTGCGGATGCTGGATGTGCTTCTCTCCAACGAAACCAGCGAGGCGGAAAAGCGGAAAATTTTGCAGGACGATTACGACATTCAAATGACGCAGACAATGGAAAGGGAGGTGTCGGTCATGTGTAATTTGAGCAAGGGCGTTGAGGAAAAAGGCGTTGCTAAAGGTATCTTGTCCTCTATCAAAAACCTCATGGAAACGATGGGGCTGACCATTGAACAGGCTATGGCGGCGCTGAAAGTCCCGGAGGGCGAACGTCAGAAATATATGGATTTGCTGGAACGGCAGTAATGACAAAAACGCCACGGACTATCGTTGTCCCTGGCGTTTTCTGTATCTACGTTAGCTGACTTGAGCAGCTTCGGCTTCTGCCTGTTTCTTCCTGTGGTAGTTCTCCCGCCTCGCGGCAAGCATACGTTCATACCGGGCCTGGGCTTCGGGATCTCCGGCGGCAGCGTCCGCATACATTTTCTGACGGGACTTCTTTACCGCTTCTGACTGTTGCGCTCTCTGCTGCGCCAACTCTGCCGCCGCTACCGGGTCGGTTTCGGCGCGGGCTTTCAAATCCTGCAAAGCCGCCTTTTTCCGATTGCGATGGGCTTCCAGCCGTTCCGCTTCTTCTAGGGTGAGAGGCAAACCTGCCTCGGCACATCTGGCAAGTTCTTTCAACGTCCGCTGTTGGGGCTTCGGGGGCTGTGCGGACTTCTGCCTGTCACGCCACGCTTTGTGCTGCTCGGCTTTCTTCTGGCGGTGCGCCGCAAGCCGCTCCGCTTCCTCCGGGGTGAGATCGGCTCCATCCAGCTTGGCGAGTTCCTTCAGTGAGCGTTTGCGAGGCTTCTCTGGCTGACTGGCCTTTTTCTTGTCGCGTTGCTTCTGCTGATAGGCCCGATTGCGCTCTAACCGCCGTTCTTCCTCCGCCTGTTCCTCCGGGGTCAACAGGCCCGCCCGCTTCCTCGCGGTAAACTCCCGGCGCTCCTGCTTGTACCTCTCATACCGAACCTGGGCAAGCACCTGGGAGCGTTCCTCTTTCTCTGCCTGTTCCTCCTGCTGGCGGCGTTCTTCCTCCTGCTCCATCGGGGTCACAATGTCGGCGGGAACCTCAAACGCGCCAATGAAATTGAAATAGAAATCTAACCGCTGACGGCGCTGCTTTCCCCGTCCGTTGCCCTCATGGACAACGATTTTCTCGATAAACTCATTGAGAATGGGCGTAGTCAGTTCCGAAAAATCGGTGTACCGCTTGGCAAGGTCGATAAACTCCGTCATTCTCACCCGGTCGGCGTTCCAGTTGTCCAGCAAGCCCTGCCACTCCGTCATGGAGGCTTCCAGCGCGGCCTGTTCCTCGTCATACTCGGCAAGGAGACGGCTGAAATGCTTATCCGGCAGCTTGCCCGTGGCGTTGGCCTCGTACAGCTTCTTCACCAGTCCGTCCAGTTCGGCGTGGCGCTTCTTCGCCTGGACAATCTGTTTCCGGCAATCCTTGACTGCTTCCTCCTGGCGCAGACTGGATGCCTTTCGAACCCGCTGAACAAACTCCTGCTCGTTGTTGCGGACATACCAGCTTATCCGCTGGATGGCGGAGAGGATCGCCGCTTCCAGCTTTTGCGTGGCAACATAGTGAATGGTGCAATCCTCCATAGGTGCCCGGTATCTGGAACAGGTGAAAGCATCGTCAATGTACTTGCCTTGGACAAGACTGTTGTGGTGGGTCAGCTTTGCGCCGCAGTCGGCACAGTAGAGCAGTCCGGTTAAACGGTTAGGGGCATTACTCCGCTTGGGTGTCCGGCGCTTGGTTTCCCGCAAACGCTGAACATTGTGCCACGTTTCTTCGTCAATGATGGCGGGGACGGCTCCCTCAAATACAAATTGTTCCTCTGGCATTGTCCTGCGGGTGCTTTTAGTCTTGTAGTTCTCACAGACAGTCTTGCCCAGCACCTTGCGCCCCAGGTACTCCGGCCTTTTAAGAATATAACCCAGGGTGGTGGCAGACCATGCGTAGGGGTCGCGGTAGCTGTTGGCTCGAACAGGACAGCCGATACGCTTCCAGTGTTCGGAAGGGATGGGGATTTGCTCGGCCCGCAGCGTTCGGGCGATGCCGTTGACGCTCTGACCGTCCATGACCATCTGAAAGATGCGGCGCACAACGGCGGCAGCTTCCTCGTCGATCACCCACTCGCCCTTTTCTTCTTTTGAGGCGAGATAGCCATAGGGGACGGCCCCCGAACAGCGCAGGCCCTTTTCCATTCTGGACTTGAAAACGGTCTTGATTTTGCGGCTGGTGTCAGCAACGTACCACTCATTTATCACATCCCGGAAGATGGACATAATATCAAATCCATTGGCGGTGTCCAGGTTGTCATTGGCGGCGATAAAGCGGACGTTGTACTCGTCAAAGGTGCGTTTGAGCAAGCCGACCTCCACCACGTCACGGCCTATTCTGCTCTGGTCTTTGACAATGACGGTAGCCACATTTCCGGCCCGTATCTCGTCCACCATAGCGTCCAGGCCGGGCCGCTTGAAGGTCGTTCCCCGCACCCCGTCATCGGTGAAGTGGCGGACATTAGTGAAGCCATTTTTTCGGGCGTAGTCCTCCAGGATGCGCTTTTGATTTTCTACGGACACGCTCTCGTCAGACCGCCCATCGTCGTGAGATAACCTTTCGTACAATGCTGTGATTTTACCCTTTTGCTCCTGCTTCCTCATGTGTGTAACCTCCTGTTTTGTATTTTCACGACCTTTCTATCCTTATTATAGTGACCCTTTCGGATCAGTGACAACATACGATGAATGCATCTGCATCAGGTTCGGTTTTACAAAAAACCTCGTCTTGCCCGAACCGGAACCGCCGATGACAAGGATATTTTTATTCCTTGCATACTTCGGCTGTTTGGGTCTGCCGGACATCATCAGTCTTTCCGTTTCTGTGAGTAACACGTTGTTCTCAAATACCGGATCGACATAAGGCTC
>ERZ808044.1774-NODE-1774-length-10265-cov-15.682371_pt1 | contig 10265 bp, 10 predicted proteins | sample MGYA00380195_ERZ808044 | MGnify/ENA primary metagenome ERZ808044 (study PRJEB31490, sample SAMN06133423) | mouse gut metagenome | isolation source: Z7_2 | host: mice | place: China: Chengdu | collected 2015-05 ...
AGGTAGAATCTGCGTTTACACGCAGCAAAAATCGGCGCAGTGAACGCCAAAAACAAAAATTTTTGTCGTTCACTATACGTTTTTATTAACATAAGGACAGAGCTCTGAAGCAGAAGGAAAGCAATGACAGGAGGTGCCAAAGCATATGGGAAAAGAAAAACAAGGGACGGAACAGTTGGCGGATAATGTCCATGATCAGGGAAAAAGCATAGAACACAAAAATCCTTTGCTGCGGGAGACGGATAAAACCAATCAATTTATCACTATTGGGGAGATCATGCTCAGACTCACGCCTCCCAATTACGAAAAAATCCGCATGGCTACCAGCTTTGAAGCCAGCTATGGAGGGAGCGAAGCCAATATTGCCTTAGCGCTTGCCAACCTGGGAATTGACAGTACGTTTTTTACAGTGATTCCCAATAACAGTCTTGGCAAAAGTGCCATTCGTATGTTAAGGAGCAATGATGTCCACTGCACGCCTGTGATTTTGAGCACCCCGGAGCAGACGCCCACCCACCGCATGGGCAGCTATTATCTGGAGACAGGGTTTGGGATTCGTGCCAGCAAAGTTATTTATGACCGGAAGCACAGCGCGATTTCCGAATTTGATTTTGATACGGTTGACCTTGAAAGCCTTCTGGATGGCTACACCTGGCTGCATCTGAGCGGGATAACCCCGGCTCTTTCAAAAGGGTGCCAGAAGCTTGTTTTAAACAGTCTGAAAATTGCCCGGAAGAAGGGAATTACGGTGAGTTTTGATGGAAATTTCCGAAGTACCCTTTGGACCTGGGAGGAGGCAAGAGATTTCTGTACGCAGTGTCTTCCTTATGTAAATGTGCTGATGGGGATTGAGCCCTATCACCTTTGGAAGGATGAGGACGATCACAGCAAAGGAGATATAAAGGACGGCGTTCCTCTCCAGCCCAGCTACGAACAGCAGGATGAGATTTTCCAGGCCTTTATAGACAGATACCCGAATCTTACCTGCATTGCCCGGCATGTGCGTTATGCTCACAGCGGAAGCGAAAACAGCCTGAAAGCGTTTATGTGGTATGAAGGGCATACCTTTGAAAGCAAGCTTTTTACCTTCAATATTCTGGACCGGGTGGGCGGCGGAGACGCCTTTGCCAGCGGCCTGATCTATGCCATCATGAACCGGTACAGGCCAATGGATATCGTAAATTTTGCAGTGGCAAGCAGCGCTATCAAGCATACGATCCGCGGGGATGCCAATATCACGGATGACGCGGCGGCAATCCGCAATCTGATGAATATGAATTATGATATTAAAAGATAAGCAAACAATAGCAAATGCCAAACTGAGCTGATATTTGCCATAGATATTGATACAAAAATCCGGGGCCATCAAATGGCACTCGGATTTTTGATAAAAGCCGCAGCACCGCGAAGGATAAAGCGCATCCGTACAGCTATAAGTTTCAGGTATAAACTGATGAACCAACCGAAACTTCCGCAAAACAAAACACCGGCTTATAATAAAGGCAAAAACGAAAAATCAGGAAAGAGAGGACATTTAAATATGAAGAAACGTTTTATGAGCGTGATTTTGGCCGCTGTGCTTGTTGGCACTCTGGCTGCATGCGGAAGCAATGCTGGTGCCGGTCAGGAATCAAGTCCTGATTCGGCGGCAAATTCTGCGGAGGAAGCCAGTTCTGAACCGGAAAGCAGTTTACCGGCAGAGCAGGATATAGCAGGAGAGCAGGAATCAGAGGCGGTCACAGATGCAGGAGAGCAGGAGCAGGAGCCCGGGACGGAGCCGGAGACGGCTGGCAAAGAAAGCTCTGTGGTCTACTTTACCAGTGATATTTCCCCGGAGGGGCTTATGAGAGTCTATGAAGCTTTGGGCTGGGAGCCGGAGGGGAAGGTTGCGGCCAAGCTCTCTACCGGGGAACCGCCTGCAAGTAATTATCTGGACCCGGCGCTGATTGCGGATCTGGTGCAGTCGGTGAATGCCACGATTGTGGAGTGTAATACGGCTTACGGCGGCTCCCGGACTGAGACGGCCATGCATATGCAGGTGGCGGAGGATCACGGCTTTACGGCGATTGCGGAGGTAGATATTCTGGATGCCGACGGCTCCATGGAGCTTCCGGTAAACGGTGGGCAGAACCTGGAGAGCAACAGGGTAGGAGCGCACTTTGCAGATTACGACAGCTATATCATTTTGTCTCATTTTAAAGGGCATGCCATGGCAGGATTTGGAGGAGCCATCAAAAATATTTCCATTGGTTTGGGCTCCAAGGAGGGCAAGTCCTTGATACACACGGCCGGGAAGAGCGATAGCAGTCCATGGGGCGGAGACCAAACCGGATTCACGGAGTCCATGGCGGAGGCAGGCAAGTCCGTGTCGGATTATCTTGGGAACGGCGAACGGATCGTTTATATCAATGTGCTGAACAATATTTCCATCGACTGTGATTGTGACGGGAATCCGGCAGAGCCCGACATTCATGACATTGGAATCCTGGCATCGACGGATCCGGTGGCGATTGACCAGGCGTCCATTGATCTGGCTTTTGCGGCGGAGGGAAGCGAGTCTTTGCAGAACAGAGTCAATGACAGGAACGGCCTTCATACACTGGAACACGCGGAAGAAATCGGGCTTGGCAGCAGAGCCTACGAGCTGGTGACGATGGATGATTGATCAGATACACAGAGAGTTTGTCTATATCAGCTACTATTTTATGGTACAGCTCCGTCAGATTATTTTTTACTGGATACTGGGAATGGTGATCGGTTCTCTGGTTTCCGTGTTTGCAAAGGATGCCATCCACAAATGCTTTGACGGAATCCGGGATAAAAAATGGGGGATATGGGGCATCATCCCTGCCAGCCTGCTGGGAATTGCTTCGCCCTTATGCATGTACGGAACCATTCCCATAGCCGCTTCCTTTTCAAACCATGGAATGCGGGATGACTATCTGGCGGCCTTTATGATGAGCAGTGTCCTTTTAAATCCCCAGCTTATCATGTACAGCGCCGCCTTAGGGCCTGTTGCCCTGACTGTGAGGATATTGTCCTGTACACTTTGCGGGATAGGGGCAGGGGCAGTGGTCAGCCTGTTTTACCGGGGAAAGCTTTTTTTCAATTTTGAGGGATTTGCGCCGGGGAAAAGCCGGGACACGGATCCCAATTTGCTCCTCCGGTTTCTGAAGAATCTGGGGCGGAACGTGAAGGCTACCGGACTGTACTTTTTGATTGGTGTGTTTTTGTCTGCCCTGTTTCAGCGGTATGTGCCGGCGGAAGGCTTTGCGGAGCTGTTTGGAGACAATAAGGGTTTCGGAGTTTTGATGGCGGCGACCATCGGTGTCCCCCTGTATGCCTGCGGCGGCGGAACCATCCCTCTTTTGCAGCAATGGCTTTCATCGGGGATGAGTATGGGGAGCGCCTCCGCGTTTATGATCACGGATCCGGCAACTAAAATCACCAATCTGGGGGCACTGAAAATTGTTCTGGGAATCAGACATTTTCTGCTGTATCTTTTGTTTGTAATGTTGTTTTCCTTTGTGACGGGGCTTGTGGTAAACCTGGTGGTATAGGGGATAAACGAGTGGCAGACTGGTTTTGTAAGTTTCAGGACAGGATTGGTAAGCATGTCAATGAATATGCAGATGACAGAGGAGAAGTTGGGTGAAAGAGGTACAGAAAAAAGCATGGGAGGCGCTTGCACAGGTTCAGCAGGTGATTCTGGGAAAAGAACGGCAGGTGGAAGAGATATTTCTTGCCTTTCTGGCGGACGGACATATCCTTCTGGAGGATATTCCGGGGGTGGGCAAGACTACTTTGGCCCGGGCTTTTTCCCGGGTGCTGGGACTTGATTATGGAAGGATTCAGTTTACGCCGGATGTGATGGCGTCGGATCTGACGGGCTTTTCCGTCTACAGCCGGGAAAAGGAGGAGTTCATTTACCAGCCGGGAAGTATATTCTGCAATCTGCTTCTGGCGGATGAGCTAAACCGGACCTCCCCCAAAACCCAGTCAGCCCTTCTGGAGGTCATGGAGGAAAAGCAATGTACGGTGGAGGGGATTACCAGAAAGGTTCCGCGTCCGTTTTTGGTGATTGCCACACAGAACCCTTTTGGAAGTGCGGGCACATGGCGTTTGCCAGAAGCGCAGACAGACCGGTTTATGATTACTTTATCCATGGGCTATCCGGACTTTGAGAGCGAGCTTTTGATGCTGCAGTCTCCGGAAAGCAGGGAGCGGACAGAGGATTTGAGGCCGGTTCTTACCGGGAAACTGCTGCTTTCAATGCAGAGAGAAGTACAGCAGGTTTATCTGAAAGACACGGTGGCAAGGTATCTTCTGGAGCTGATCACAGCCACAAGAAAGCATCCCCGGATCAGGAGGGGAGCCAGTCCCAGGGCGTCTCTGGCGCTGATGAAAATGGCAAAGGCTTCTGCCTGGCTGGCGGGCAGAGATTATGTGACACCGGAGGATGTGCGGGAGCAGTTCGGTTATGTGACGGGGCACCGCTTGATTCCTGAGCTGCCTGCGGGAAATGAAGCGATAGAAAAAGAGCAGATTATCAGGGACATAGCAGGGCGGGTGAAGATGCCGTCTATGGGGGAGGGAAGCAGATGAAAAAGTTTGTTTTTCTCCTTTTTTCGCTCTGTCTTTTTTATGTGGCGGGAATGTACCGCTATCCGGCGCTTATGGTGCTGGCGGTGGGACAACTACTGCTGTTGGCATTTCTGACTGTGCAGGCACATGCCTGTAAAAAGCACTTGAACGTAAGGTTTGCAGAGAAAAAGGCGATAGCTGTAAAGAAGGAATCTTTTCCCTGTGAGTTGGAGATTGAAAACGGGGGATGGCTTTCAGCGGGCTGTATCCAGTTTTTGATCACATACGGTTATGGGGATAAGAAGTGGAAGGAGAAGCGCTGCGCAGGCAGCCGGGAGGAAGGGACAACTTTTAGTGTGATGCCGATGTATTGCGGCGTGGAGAACATTACCCTGGAAAAGATCAGAATATATGACTATCTGCTTCTGGGCTTTGCCCGAAAGAAGATTTCGGACACCATGCAGATTACAGTATTTCCCCGGGAATTTGCGCTGGATATCCGATGCGGGGCCTGGGAGAGCGAGGAACTTTCCGGAGAAAACCGGGCGGAGCGCATGGAAATCGGTATTGCCGATGAAATTCGTCAGATTCGGGAATACAGGGAAGGGGATCAGCGCAGCCAGTTTCACTGGAAGCTCAGCGCCAGAATGGAAGACTTGCTGGTGAAGGAATATGAACGGGAGCAGGAAAATGGAGTGGAGCTGTTTCTTGATTTAAAGGGATTTGATATCGCAGCTCTTGGGGAGAAGGACAGGTTTTATGAATTGTTGTACGCCCTGCTGCTGGGGCTTTTGAGGATATACAGGAAGGTGTATGTTTCCTGGAACGCGGCTGACAAAAGTGCCGAGAAGAAGATGGGGATTGGAGGAAACACTGAAAGGAAGATGGAGATTGCGGAAGCGGCGCAGTGCCGGGCGCTTTTGATGAGACTGTACGGGCTGGCAGAGGCAGGGACTTTTGCAGACAAAGAGACAGGACAGGAATCGGCAGAGACTGAGAAGCTAACCTTTCATTCAGACAGAAGATATGGCTCTGACAGAGAGCTGGCGCTTGATACAAAACTTGGCCTGTACCAGGGAGAAAAGCTGCTTTGTCAGTTTTCAGCGGAGCATTTGGAGGAAGAGATACGGAAAAAACGGATCGTGATTATATGAGAAAAGCAGTTGTTGTTTTGAAAAAATTGCAGCCTGTTCTCTGGTTGGCGATGACGGCAGGCCTTGTGATACCGGCTGTGCTTTATGGGAAAAAGGTGAGCGTGGCAGTCATTATGCTGCTCATGACGGTACAGATTGCTGTTTGGGAAGTTTGCCATATAGGTCAGGGAGAAGGGCTTTTAAATAGAAAGAAAAGCTTTGTCCTTTCAAAGAAGGGGGGAATCCGGGCGGGGATTTGTCTGCTTGGGGTGTTTTTTGCTGCATTTTTTCTGGTATTGTACAAACCGGCGAACCTGTATCACCTGGTTTATCAGGTGGAAGGCCAAGCGGTCAGAGCTTACCGGCTGTTTACGGGAAGGGCCAAAAATCCGGTGGACGGAGTCATAAACAGAGGGAATATTTACAGAACCGGCAGGGCAGAACTGGAGGTTACGGTATCGGAGGCCCCCACGCAGGAGTTATAGTAAACGACATTAATTTTTGTGCTTAAAAGAACAAAGTGACGAAAATTTACCGTTTGGTTCTCTATATTGAGCATAATACTCATCCAGAGACTTTTCCAGCTCCGCTTTGTTTGCATAGTATGTATTGTGTGTCATCTCACGCCTCGTCACCCGCCAGCACTGTTCAATTGGGTTTAAGTCTGGCGAATAGGGCGGCAGGAACAGCAGCGTGAGTTTTTCACGGATATCCTGGTATTCCTCATGGGCCTCCGTCTGCACCAGCCGCACTGCTTTCTTATGCCGCGGGGCATTGTCCAGGACAAGGTAGACACGTTTCCCTTCCTGGACAGGATAGGATTTGATGAAATCACGCAATGACTGGATAACAGTTTCAAAATTGAACCAGGAGGGCTTTGTCACCAGCAGCTCCCCTGTGGAGGGAACTACATATCCACTATATGCAATGCTTTCACGCCCGGGAGCAGATTTCACCTTCGGGCAGGAACCTTTCAGGACCCATTTTCTTGTAACGGATACTGTTACCTGGAAATGAACTTCGTCCTGGTATACAACAACGGCTTCTTCGTCCGATGCAAGTTCATTCAGTTTTTTTTAAAGCTTTCCCGCTCATCTTCGTTACCCATGCCTTTACCTGGGAACACCTGGGGACGCACAAGGGAGAAGCCAAGGTTATGCAGCAGTCTCTGGCACTGGCGCACGCACAGGGAAACAGAATAGGTTTTTGCTATATAGTCGGAAAGGCTGGGGCCGTCCCATACAGAGTATCCGTATTCTTTCGGGGCGTCTTTCCCCAGGACAGATTTAATTTGGGCCAGTTCTTCAGATGAGAGTTTAGCCGGACGCCCGGTCTGCTTTTTGGTACGCAGGGCATCAAAGCCTTTTTCATCGGCAGTTTTCACCCATGAAGTAATGGTGTTTTTGCTCTCGGCACAATATTGGCTGAGGAAAGAGGGGCTGAGCCCGCTGAGGACAAGATTTACGAGTTCTACTTTATGCTGGAACTTTGCATCATCTGTAGTATTGATCAGTATCTGTCCTTCTGCAAGAAGCTGACAGGGATCTGTTTTATATTGGCGGCTTGGCATATGGTTAGTCCTCCTGCCCCCATTATACCAGTTCATCAGTCCTGATTTCAAATACAATCATTTATGTCGTTTACTATATATCTGAAAGGATTCAGCGGCGGCATCTATATGGGAAATCGTTGGGAGGAAGCCGACGAGGAGACAGTGTTTGAGGAGGCGGCACAGCTTCTGGAATGGGGAAGGTGGTCCTCCATGATTAGCGGAATGTATCATAATATGCAGTTTATGCTGAACAGAGATACCTTTCGGGAAGAGAAGCCGACGGTCAGGGACATTTTTATCCGGCATGAAAACGGAGATTATGACCGCACCTTTGTCCCTTATTACAGCATGAAAGGACTGTCTTCGGGAAATGAGGAAGAGACTGGGGAGGGGTATGAATATCAGTATTATGAACAGAAAGATGTGCAGTTTGCCTGGGACGATGAGGGAATCAGCCTGGAAATGGCCAGGGAATGGTATCATCACATGCAGGAGGCTTATGTGGAGGCGGCACAGAGGACATATACCCAGGTGCCGGAGGAGCTTTTGCCGGGACTGGTGCAGATGGTAAGAGACAATTCCCAGGAAAATTTGGAGGAAATTACCGGATTTATACGCTATGCCCTGCAAAGCCAGGCATCTTACACACTGACTCCCGGACGGATACCGGCGAATGAAGATATCGTGGAATACTTTTTCTTTGAGAGCAGGGAGGGGTATTGTCAGCAGTTTGCGGCGATAACCACACTGTTGTACCGGCTTTATGGGATTCCGGCCCGGTATGTGTCCGGCTATCTGTTGCAGCCTGAGGATTTTGAGAGGCAGGCTGACGGAACCTGGAAGGCGGAGGTGACGGATGAAGCTGCCCATGCATGGACGGAAATCCTGCTGGGGGATTACGGATGGACACCGATAGAAATGACTCCTTCCCAGGAGGGAAGCATCCCTGTGTCTGAGCTGGGATTTGCAGGCATGGAGTTCGGGGGACAGGACGAAAGCGGTGACGGACTGCGGGAAACAGAAAAGGAGCAGCAGGAGAGGTGGCAGAGTTCTTTGCAGGAAAGCCTGCATGAGTTTTGGCAGGAGAAGAAACAGGATGGAAATGGCAAGTGGACGGAAGAAGGGTATTCCTCACTTTTTGACCTTCAAAAGTACAGTGAGTTTTATCTGACGGCGGGCATCGCTTTGTTTTATGTGCTGTTTTGCCTACCGGTGTTTGAAGAATACAAAAGAGTGAAACGCAGACTGGAGCTGGGTAAAATGAACTGCCGGAGAATTTTTGCCCTTATGATGGATATGCTTCATGATGCAGGATATGTCAGAGAACTGGAAGGCTGGGAAGAGGACTTTCCTGAAAAGGTTTCACGGGAGTTTAGAGGGATATCGAAAGAGGAACTGCATGGAATGCAGGAGATTGTGAGAAGGGCTGCTTATGGGCAGACCGCGCCGGAGCCGGAAGAAGAGCAGTTTGTAAGGTGGATTTATTTCCGGCTGGCAAGGCAGGTTTTTGGGCGGATGGAGGGGTAAAAGATAAGGCGCTTTTGAGCGTATAGAAAGTATTTGTATTCTGTCATGGAATATGCTAAAGTAAAGATATTCAATTTTTCTTAAAGGGATTCTCCCTTTTCTGATGATGTTGCCGCATGCTTTATGGATAGCGGCGCAAATCATTCCGGAAGTCGGAATTCATTCCAAAACGATTGATTGTAACACAAAAAAACTGTACAATGGAGGAAAGCTTATGGCAAAAAGAAAAACAAAACAATGGTTTAAGCGCGGTGTGTGGTGGAAGAGGATACGGCTGAACCGGAAGCATAAAGACAGACTTTTCCGCTATCTTTTTACGGAAAAGAAATACCTGCTGGATTTGTACAATGCGCTCCATGACAGCCATTACACTGACCCGGAGGAGCTGGAAGTGATCACCATGGAGGATGTTATCTTTATGAAGATGAAGAATGACTTGTCTTTCCTGATCGACAGCCGACTGAGTCTTTACGAGCATCAGAGTACCTGGAATCCTAATATGCCGCTCCGCGGGCTGTTTTATTTTGCACAACAGTATGAAGGGCTGGTAGGTGCGGAAGGCGCGGATGTCTACGGAAAAACGAGAATACCCCTGCCCACCCCGGAATATATCGTATTTGATAACAGTAGCGATATGAATCAGGACAGGACTACGCTTTATCTGTCAGATTCCTTTTCTATGGGGCGTGGGAGCGGCTGCCTGGAATGCAGTTGTGAAATGCTCAATATCAATCGCGGGCATAATAAGGAATTGATGCGCAAATGCCGCCGATTGTGGGAATATTCCGAATTTGTGTCAGAGGTGAGGGATAACATGAAGACTGGTATAAGCCAGGAGGAAGCGATACAATGCGCGATTGACTACTGTATCGAACAGAATATTCTAACAGATATTTTGAAATCAGAGAAAAGCGAGGTGCTTCATATGATCTTTCTTACGGAATATGATGAAGAGAAACATTTACGGCATACATTTGAGGAAGGGATCGCGATTGGTAAAATAGAGGGAAGATCCGAGGGCCGTGAGGATATATTAGTTGAACTGATCCGGAAAAAACAGGCAAAAGGTAAGGATATTAAAACAATCGCGGAAGAATTGGAGGAAGATATAGAAAGCATTCGGTCACTGGTGGAACGATGCCGGGACAGGTAGGATCTTCTACACCCGGGATTCATTCTGCACAGCTGTTGAATCGGAATATAATACAAATAATAAGGAAAAACATCCATTTCTTATCCCTTTCAATAAGATTATAATACATATAATCAATTTATCAATCTGGAGGATCATTAAATGAGCGATTTAAAACTGGTAAGAAAATTTGAGGTAAAGGACGGCTTCTTCGGCAGGTACGAGAAGCTGGTAAAGGATGTGGTGCTGCCCTATCAGGAGAATGCGCTGCACGACCGCATCGAGGGCGCAGAGAAGAGCCACTGCATCGAGAATTTCCGTATGGCGGCAGAGAAGC
>ERZ808044.1775-NODE-1775-length-10264-cov-7.252675_pt1 | contig 10264 bp, 3 predicted proteins | sample MGYA00380195_ERZ808044 | MGnify/ENA primary metagenome ERZ808044 (study PRJEB31490, sample SAMN06133423) | mouse gut metagenome | isolation source: Z7_2 | host: mice | place: China: Chengdu | collected 2015-05 ...
TTCTATCAGCGTATAAACTAAATAATATCAATATAAGAAAGGAAGAACACAACATGGAAATTAGAACAAGATTTGCTCCAAGTCCTACAGGCTATATGCATATAGGCAATTTAAGAACAGCACTTTATGAATATTTAATTGCAAAATCCCAAAACGGAAAATTTATACTCCGTATTGAAGACACAGACCAAGAGCGATTTGTAGAAGGAGCAACAGAAATTATCTATAATACATTAAACATGACAGGATTAAAACATGATGAAGGACCAGATATAGGTGGAGAATATGGTCCTTATATACAAAGTCAGCGCATGGGAATTTATATGGATTATGCTAAAGAACTGATAGAAAAGGGAAATGCTTATTACTGTTTCTGCACAAAAGAACGCTTAGATGCCTTAAAATCAAGCAATGACAAAGGTGATGCCTTTTCAAAATATGACCGTCATTGTTTAACACTTTCTCAGGAAGAAATACAAAAAAATTTAGATGCAGGTATGCCTTTTGTTATTAGACAAAAAATGCCTACAGAAGGTACAACAACATTTCATGATGTTGTATATGGTGATATTACTGTAGAAAATGCAGAACTAGATGACCAAATATTAATGAAAGCAGATGGATTTCCAACATATAACTTTGCAAATGTAATAGATGACCATTTAATGAAAATTACACACGTTGTAAGAGGTAGTGAATATCTTTCTTCTACCCCAAAGTATAAACTTCTTTATGATGCTTTTGGATGGGAATCACCTATTTATGTGCATTTACCTGCTGTTATGAGAGATGCACATAATAAACTCTCCAAACGTCATGGCGATAAATCTTTTGAAGATTTAATTAGCGAAGGATATTTACCAGAAGCTGTTGTAAATTACATTGCTCTTTTGGGCTGGAGTCCTTCTGACAACAAAGAAATATTTTCATTAAAAGAATTAGAACAATGTTTCAATATAAGTGGCTTAAGTAAATCTCCTTCCATATTCGATATGAAAAAATTAACATGGTTAAATGGTGAATATATTAAAAATATGGATACAGAAAGTTTCTATATATTAGCAGAAAATAGATTAAAAAATGCTATTAAAAACACTACATTAGATTTGAAAAAAATTGCTACACTACTTCAAAAACGACTTGAAACATTAAATGATATTCCAAGGCTTGTAGATTTTTTTGATTCATTACCAGAGTATAGTACAGATTTATATGTACACAAAAAAATGAAAACGACAGAAGAAATTGCACTTTCCAGTTTAAAAGCTGCATTACCAGTACTTGAAAACCTATCAGATTGGACAGAAAGCAATATACATGATGCACTTATGTCATTGGTGCAAACATTAGGTATTAAAAATGGACAGCTTTTGTGGCCTGTTAGAACAGCGCTTTCTGGAGAGCCAACTTCTCCAGGAGGTGCTATGGAATTAGCAGACATATTAGGAAAAGAAGAATCATTGAAACGAATCAAAATAGGTATTGAAAAACTACAAAATGTTTTATAAAAGTAAAAACTGTCGGAATACTCCGACAGTTTTTTCATTTTATATTATACGATTGTAATCAATTTTGTTCTGATTTTTGGCAATCCAGTTCCGTTTGATATTGTCACTTTTACAATAACATTACCTTTATTTGTTGCCCTCAAAACATTTTTTTCAATAGTGGACAGTGTACCACCATCATTTGCAATACTCCAAACAGCATTTTGGAAATCTGTACCGTCTGCTTTTTTCGCATACAGTATAATATCACTGTTTGTTACAACACTTCCCATATAGCTTATAATAATGCTGGTATCTTCTGGCTGTGCTGGTGTTGTAACTGGCACAGCTGGTGTAACAGTTGTAACCGGTGTTGTCACTGCTGGTACTACTGGTGTAACAGGTGTTGTTACTGGTTGTTCTGGTTGTATTGGTGTCACCGGTGTAAATTGAGTATGCTGTTGTTCTTGTTGTTTTTGCTGTTCTTCCAGAAGTTTTTGTTGTTCTTGTTGTTTTTGCTGTTCTTCCAGAAGTTTTTGTTGTTCTTGTTGTTTCTGTTGTTCTTCCAAAAGTTTTTGTTGTTCTTGTTGTTTCTGCTGTTCTTCAAGAAGTTTTTGTTGTTCTTGCTGTTTCTGCTGTTCTTCCAGAAGTTTTTGTTGTTCTTGCTGTTTCTGCTGTTCTTCCAGAAGTTTTTGTTGTTCTTGTTGTTTCTGTTGTTCTTCTAAAAGTTTTTGTTGTTCTTGTTGTTTCTGCTGTTCTTCTAAAAGTTTTTGTTGTTCTTGTTGTTTTTGCTGTTCTTCTAAAAGTTTTTGTTGTTCTTGTTGTTTCTGCTGTTCTTCTAAAAGTTTTTGTTGTTCTTGTTGTTTCTGCTGTTCTTCCAGAAGTTTTTGTTGTTCTTGCTGTTTCTGCTGTTCTTCTAAAAGTTTTTGTTGTTCAGATGGTTGTTGTGGCTCTGTAAATGTAATCACAAAATCTTTTGTATATGCAGTGCCATCTTGTGCGCCACCTTCAACATATGCTTGCATTGTTACAGTACCTGCTCTATCCATACGAACAGTATGACTATCTGGTATTTCTGCAAAACCTCTCATCAAATACCAATTTACTACAAAATTATTTTCGCCTACTGTTTCCACTTTTGCCTGGCTCAAATCAAAGTCTTTTCCAGCCTCACATTGTTGTATAGGAAGTGTAATGTCTTTGATATATGGTTTTTGAGCAGTCTGTTGTATTACATTTTGTGCAGGCTGTTGTACAATAGCACGGCGTGCTGCTGCTTTTTGTGTAGTTGATGCTTGTGGTGCAATTTGCTGTTCGTTTTCACTTGGTTGTTCGCTTTGTTCATTAATACTCCTTGATGTATCTACAGTAAATCTCAATTTTGCACTTGTTTCTGCATTACTAGTAATATCATCTATACTACTTTGAGTAAGATTATTATAGTCTACCCATGCTATTACATTAATAGAATCATTTGTTGCACTAGTACTAACAGTTAAAACATTTGTTGTTCCTGTATCACTAGCTAATGAAATGCCAGTAGTATTATTAGCACCCTCTTTTTTCCAATATATTGTTCTGCCGTCTAAATGTTCTCCTTGCACAGTTAAGTTATATGACTGACCCCTTTGTACTGTAACATTTCCGCCAGAAGCAGGTGTGATTTCTGAACCATTATTTTCAACTCTAATACCTGTTATATTTGCCTTATCCTGAATATTGATTGTTACTGTTGCTGTAGCATCTGTCAATTGATTTCCAGAAGCATTCAAAAGTCCATCTGGTATTGTTGCTTTTAATTTTACTGTTGTGACACCTTCTGGTAAATTAGCTGGTATGACAAGCCCATTTGTTGATGGTATATTTACTCCATTTTGTGTTTCTTCTAATGTCCATGTAATCGAATTATCATTTACCTCACTAGTACCATTCATAGCCTTCAAAAAATAAGTAACGTCAGAGCCACTCGGTTTGGTTAGAGTAATTATTCCACCATCTTGTGCTGTAAATTTCTTTCCACCGTTTTCCAATTGTATTTCTGTAATTTTTTGCTCTCTAAAAATATTAATTTGAATCGTTGTTTGTGCAGTACTGCCATTTGGTGTAGTGGCTTTTATCGTATGTTTTCCTGTAGGAAATCCAACGCCACCTACAGTATTACTCGTATTTAATGTTATTGTTTCTACACCGTTTCCTAAATATTTGCTATGATCTGCACTGTCACAACAAGTCCATGTAATAGAACGTCCATTTAATGAAGTACCTTCTTGTATTTGTGCTGTAAATGGTATACTCTGTCCATAATAATAAATTGGAATAGCAGGACTATCTGCTGTATTGCCTCCTAATGGTACTCCACCAACTGTAATACCTTCCAATATTGCTGTACTCTCTTGAGGAGGAGTAGTTGCTTGTGAAATAGTAATTGATTGTTCTTTTGTTGCTACTACTTTATTACCTTTTTTCAATGTCGCTGTTACTTTTACTGTTCCTTCTGTTTTTGGAGTCAATGTTGCAGTTGCAGTTGCAACTGGCTGTGCTCCAGTATTATTCACCGTTAATGTTGTTGATGAATTGGTAAGTTCTGCGCTAGCATTATTATCAATTTCCCATTCTACAGTATATCCATCTGCATTTGCAATGCTTGCTGAAGCTGTTAGTGTTGCAGTTGGTGTTGTATCACTACTACCACTTTCTGGTAATGTTAAAGTGCTCCTTGATGTTGTCAATGTAAAATTCTTAGGCAATATTGTTATGGTTTTTGTTACAGATTTACCATTTAATGTTGCTGTAACTGTTGCAGTTTTATTCCCTTCACTATTAGAATTATTAATAACAATTACTGCTTTTCTCTTGTCTTGAGAATCTGGTGTCAAAGTAATATCACCATTTGTATTATTTGTTGTCCATGTAATATTATCATCTGCTTTTAAAGAATTTTGACTTGCTCCTTGTGCTGTTAATGTAATACTTTCTCCTTCTACATATTGCAAATTTGAACGGAATGGATTAAAGTCAATGTCTTTCAATTCTGATTCTGTAGGTGTTGGAGTTGTACCTTGTTTTAATATTGTAATGTTTCTTGTTTTACCTGTATCTCCATTATCCACTTTTGCAGTAACAACAATATCCCTGTCACTTGTATCTGCTTTTAATGCTCTTATTGTTACAATTTGACTATAAGTTGCATCTACTTCAATATCTACATATTCTTTATCTGCGTCAGCTACTGTCCAAACTACTTTTTCATTATCATTCAATACTTTATTATCTACATTTGCTGTCAATACAATAGAGCCACCTTTTGCTACAGAATACTGATTTGACGCATTTGCATTTGTAATATCAGTTACTTTTGATGCAGTCGTTGGTGGTGGTGTAACATTGCTTGAGAATGTAATTGTAAAACTCTGTGTATATGCTGTACCACTTGCTTTACCATTATCTATTGTTGCTAAAAGTGTTACTGTTCCATCTTTGGTTGCAGTAAGTACTCTATCACCAGAAATATTTGCGCCTGCGCCATTTGATGTAATTGTCCATTTTACTGTTTTATATGATGCTGTATTTGGTGATACTACCGGTGACAATGTTAATGACTGTCCTGTTACACCTGTTGTAGGAATACCAGATATTCCTGTTACAGCTACAAATGTTGATGTTTGGTCATCGTTTACAATACCACTATCTTTTGTTACATTTTTATCTGTTCTGATTGTTTTAACAGTACCATTACCTCTCAGCACAACATCAGAACTGGAGTCTAATGTACCAATATAGCTACTACCTTCCATACGGAATACAACATTTCTACTTGAACCAACATTTACATTATCAATTCTTGCTTTACTTGTTATTCTAACATCACAGTCTGAATTTACTTCAAGTGTCTGCATACGAGCATCAATAATCAAATCTTCATCTAATGTTCTTTGTACTGTTACATCATTTAATTTAATATCACTTTCTGCTCTAATAATTGTGTTACCTCTTACAGTAATATCTCCGTCTATTTCTGTATCATCTTCAAATTCAAGTGCTACAGGTTCATCGCCGTATCTGCTGTCTGTATCTTTATCGCTTATAATATCGCCTTGTATATCACAATCACGGAATATAACAGAATTTTTACCTCCGCCATAAACATAAACATCACCACGAACAGTTACATCATCTAATATTACTTCTCCATCTTCAACATCTCTTGTAATTGTCAAACGGTTATATACTATTGCATCACTAAATTCAACACCGTCTGCTTCGATAGAAACATTATGATATTTTTCGCCGTCTGCATCAAAATTTTTGTCCTCACGGTCTATAGTCAAATCATCATATTGTGAGCCACTACTAGAAGAAGAACCACTACTTCCACTTGTATAAGAAGGTTTTTCTCCATCGCCTCTTGTTGTCAATTTGTCTGGTTTAATGCTGGAACGAATACCACTTACATAAACTGTCATATCATTGATGTCGCCCTTGCCATAGATACGAATTTTACCTCTTATTGTCATGTTGTCTACTTCTGAACCGCTTGTAAATGTTACTTCTCCATTTTTTGCATCTGATGTCACTTCTAATGTAGAAATATCTGCATTTTTATATAATTTCAAATTTGCATCTGTATCTAATTCTACATAATTTACTTCAGCATCAATGGTTGCTTCTGATACATCATCATCTTTTACAACGACATTTTCATAACCAGTACCTTCAATTTTCGCTTTATTTAAGAATTCCAAATCTCTTACTTTTGTTTTACTTTCGGCACGGAATACAACATTACTTTTGTCCAATTCCACTTTATTAAAATCACAGTTTTGTGCTTTAATTGTGCCACCGCCCTGCACTTTTACAGTACCTTTTACTATTACATTATTCAACGTAACATCTTTGCTATTTAAAGAACTGGATATTATCAAATCACCATTTATTGTTCTACCACGCAAAGAAGTATCTTCTAATGTATAATTTGCAGTATTATTATTTGTAGTATTATTGTTGTTATTATTTGTACTATTATTTATATTTGTATTATTATTTGTACTATTATTATTTGTAGTATTATTGTTATTTGTGCTATTATTTGTGTTATTATTCACTGGTGCAAATATTGCATTTTCTAATGCAGTTACAGCTTCTGCTCTTGTCATAGATGTTTGTGGACGAAATGCACCATTTGGAAAACCTTGCATTACTTTTGCATTAGATACCGCACCAACATAAGGTTTTGCCCAATTTGCAATAGCATTATAATCTGTATAGCCTGTTGAAGCATTAGCATCTGTCTGTAATTTTTTAATTTGTGCCATCATTACTGCTGCTTCTTGTCTTGTTACGGCAGCTCCAGGACGGAATGTACCTATAGAATCACCTTTAATATAACCTGCTGCAACACCTTTTTGTATTTCAGCATATGCCCAATACTGTGGTTGCACATCACTAAATGATATAGATGCTTGTGTGTTATAACCAAATGCTTTATTTGCCAATGTCACAAATTCTGCACGACTAATCGCGTTATTTGGACGAAATGTACCATCTGGATATCCGCTAATATATCCGCTTGAAGTCCATTTATTAATTGTGCTTTCTGCCCAATGACCTTGTGTATCGGAAGCCGCAAGCGCTGTTTGTGCTGACGGTATTGTCATTGTACTGGCAAAAAGTATCATGGCAATAAATGATGATAATTGTCTTTTTGTCCTTTTCATAAATAACAACCCCCTTTATTATTAAAATCATATACAAAGTTTTTCAAAACAGTACCGTAATTTATAAAAATATAATATATTTTATTGATAGCAATACAGTATTGTTTTTAAAGTAAAAAACTGCATAATGGTCATGACACTTTATATCATTTATATGATAAGGATACAACGATTGGGCAAAATTTACAACTAGTTTTAACTATTTGAAAGAAAATTGTAATATTAGGTACAAAATATGGAAATATGAAACATCATACGACTTCAAAAAAATTTAAAATAGAATAACATTTTTAATATTATTTCAGTCTGTTGATAAAGTCTTTTTTTGTGGACTCCGTCCACACCTGCAAACTTTTCCCCTAAAAAGTTTGACAAAAAACTTTACTGGAAAAACTAACGTTTTTCATTATAAAATCAATAATTTTAAGGAAACGTAGTTTCCGTTTAAAATTCTTTGCTTCTTTCTTTTAAGAAAGAAGTGAGAGTTTGAGAGCAACGCTCTCAAGGTTTTTTGACAAGCTGGAATAATATTTTTAATATTATTTTAGTCTGTCAAAAAACTTTTTTTGTGGGTTTCACCCACACCCACTCGCTTTTTTGAAAAAAAGCGAGGCGAAAAACTAACGTTTTTCATTATAAAATCAATAATTTTAAGGAAACGTAGAGCAACGCTCTCAAGGTTTTTTAACAAGCAAAAACGGAGCGCTAACGCTCCGTTTCGTTTCATCTATTTCATTATTATTTACCAGCCATTTGCTTTTCTTGTGCTTCAATCATTTTTTTCACCATATATCCGCCTACATATCCATTTTGTGCAGAAGTCAAATCGCCGTTATATCCTTTTTTTAATGGTACACCAATTTCACTTGCTACCTCATATTTGAATTGTTCCAATGCCGCCATTGCTTCTGGTACTGCCTTTCTGTTTTTACTTGTCGCCATGATTTTTTACCTCCCTAATATAATAATTATCCCATGCAATAGAAACAGCACGAATTGTTTTTATTAAAAACTATTTTTGTTTCCTGCTGTTTCATTGCACTATTATTATGACACTTACAAAAAAAATCATACAAACACTTTTTACCACTTTTTTAGACAAATTATAACAGTTTTCATACATTTGCTTTACTAGCATTATGATTGTGCCAAAAAAAGATAGAGATACCAAAAAATGTAAAAAATAAATATCTATCGTTTTTTTGAAAATAAATTCAGTATGCAAAACATCTTCTATTTTTAAAAAAAGAAATATAATTCTAATAAAATAGCTTTATCATTTAAAATTGTTTTGACAAAAATATAAATTCACTGAAATTTTATTCATTATAAGCTATTATTTCAGTAATATCATGCATAAGGCATAATAAAATATGCATAAAAAACAACTTGATTTTTTGTTTATTTTATTTTAGTATTTTTCCATACTATAGAACAGCATAATCTTTTTAAAAGGAGTGAAAAAAGTTTTTATTGCATTTATATAACAACAGATAAGGGAGGAATATTATGGGAGAATTTGTAGAAACTTTAAATGGTTATATCAGCATTGTAAATGGCTGGGTATGGAGTCCAGTTATGTTAGTATTATTATTTGGTACACATATTTTTTTAACAATTAGAACAAGAGTAATACAAACACATATTTTTAAAGCAATCAAACTTTCTGTTACAAAAGATACTTCAGCTGAAGGTGACATCAGTCAATTTGGCGCATTAACTACAGCACTTGCTGCAACAATAGGCACTGGAAATATTGTAGGTGTTGCAACAGCAGTTGCAGTAGGAGGTCCTGGAGCAGTATTATGGTGCTGGCTAACAGGTGTTGTAAGTATTGCAACAAAATACAGTGAGGCATTACTAGCTGTAAAATATAGAGTCAAGACAAATGATGGCACTATGCTTGGTGGTCCTATGTATGCATTAGAATTAGGTGTTGGAGAAAAATACGGAAAATCATTTGGTAGAATATGTGGTATTATATTTGCTCTTTTAGCTGGTATTGCCTCATTTGGTATAGGAAATATGACACAAGGCAATTCTATTTCTGGTATGGTACAAAACAATTTTCATGTCCCTACTTGGATTACAGGATTGGTATTAGCAATATTAACTGGTGTTGTTGTAATAGGTGGTGTCAAATCCATAGCAACTATTTGCGGAAAATTAGTACCTTTCATGGCATTTTTCTATATTATTGGCTGCATCGCTATTATTTGTATTAATCATGCTTACATACTGCCTGCATTAAAAGAAATTTTTTCAAGTGCATTTTCAGCACGTGCTGCTGGAGGCGGTTTTATAGGCGCATCTGTTATTACAGCTGCACGTTATGGTATTGCAAGAGGATTATTTTCAAATGAATCTGGTTTAGGTTCTGCTCCCATTGCCGCAGCAGCAGCACAAACAAGAAATCCCGTTCGTCAAGCATTGGTAAGTATGACTGGCACATTTTGGGATACTGTTATTGTTTGTGCATTAACAGGTATTGTACTTGTTTCCAGTATTATAAAAGACCCTGTAACATTAGAAGGACTTTCTGGTGGTGATTTAACATCAGGTGCATTTAATGCCATTCCTGGTGTTGGTCCTATTGTATTAACAATCGGTTTGATTACATTTGCATGGTCTACAATATTAGGGTGGTCTTATTATGGTGAAAGAGCATGGGAGTATCTATTAGGTAAAAAAGCAATATTCCCTTATAGAATACTTTGGGTAATTGTAGTATACATAGGTTGCGTCACAGCACTTGACATTGTTTGGAATATTACAGATACATTAAATGCTTGTATGGCTTTTCCTAATTTAATATCATTACTTCTTTTAAGTGGTGTGATTGTAAGTGAAACTAAAAAATATCTTTGGGATGATAATTTAGATGCAAATTCTACAGATGTCATTTCACAGATTAAAAATTAAATACAATAATTGCCAAACCATTTCATTATTATTTTATACCATCTATAAACAATATCATATTGTTTCAGTCTGTCAATAAAGTCTTTTTTTGTGGGCTTTGCCCACACCCACCAACTTTTTTGAAAAAAAGTTGGACAAAAA
>ERZ808044.1776-NODE-1776-length-10263-cov-2.784214_pt1 | contig 10263 bp, 7 predicted proteins | sample MGYA00380195_ERZ808044 | MGnify/ENA primary metagenome ERZ808044 (study PRJEB31490, sample SAMN06133423) | mouse gut metagenome | isolation source: Z7_2 | host: mice | place: China: Chengdu | collected 2015-05 ...
ATGTAACCCTCAAATTTTTCATATTTAGCAGATAACTAAATATTATCCATCATTAACAAGGAGGTAAGGATATGGTAGATGCAGTAATTATCGGTGGTGGTCCGGCTGGCATATCGGCTGGAACGGTTTTACAAAGGAAAGGATATAAGACTTGCATAATAGATACACGGATTTTTCCAAGGGAAAAACTATGTGCAGGTGTATTAACTGTAAAATCTATTAAACTGATTCATCATATTTATGAAGAATTAAATTTTGGTGGTATGGATATAAGGGATATACATAAAATTGAGCTATTATATAACAGTAAAGTTATCGGAAAGTATACAGTGGATAATGCTTATAGAGTGATTAACAGAACCGAATTCGATAATGAGTTGTTGAAATATTATAAAAGTGTTGGCGGTATGGTAATTGAAGGACAAAAGGATTATGAAATTGTTTATGATAAAAGCGTAGTGGTACTATCTGATGGTAAAGAGATTCCATATCGTGTTTTAATAGGTGCTGACGGCATTAATAGTAAAGTTAGATCTTATGTTGGGCGTTCATGGAAAGCTTCAGTTCTGTGTTTTGAGAGATTTATTCCTAATCTTTCAGACGAAGATACCATAAAAATAGATTTTGCTGGAATTCTTGGAGGATATTCATGGAGAATCCCTGGTAAGGATAGAATTGGTGTAGGCCTTGGTGAGTTTTATATTAGAGGGATGAAGAAAAAGCCTGCCAGATATAAAAGATATTTTGAGAGGCAGGGAATTAGGGATATAAATAGCATAAAAGGAGCATTTGTATCATTCGGTAATTTCGTACGGAAACCAGTAAAAAATAATGTGTTATTAGTTGGTGATGCTGCTGGCTTAGTTGATGCAATGACAGGAGAAGGAATATACTTTGCTATTGAATCAGGGCGGCAGGCTTCATTGGCAATTATAGATTATCTTAAAGGGAATGTACCTCTAATAACTTATATAAGCAGGATAGAGAAAATACATAAAAAAATGAGAGAGCAAAGCGTGTATAATAAATTTCTGTATGTTCCGATATTACAGTGGATAAGTTTGGGGCATATTAGGAAAAATCCTGAATTTGTGCAGAGTGTACTTGATAATGCAGTATCAACATATCATACAGGATATGCGAAGGAAATGAGACGTAAATGAAACAGATGTGCTATACAAATTCTGACAATTGTGATAGAATTATATGTATATAAAAATCACTATAAAGTGAGAGAATGCCGGGGGATCAAAATGAAAAGCATCAGGGTGAGATTGACAGTAATTTTTTCTGTGATTTGTGTTGGATGTTTGCTGATTGCGATGATAAGTACAAGCCTTATTACCAAGGACAGTCTGACCGAATCCAATGAAGCGCTGCATGGGCAGCAGGTTGAATATTATGCGGCTGTGATTGATAGTTGGCTGCAGGCAAATACCAGTGACGTAGATGCGGCGTGCTCGTATTTTGAAACATTGTCATCAATTAATGATGCGTCTATTCGTGCTTATATGGAGCAGCTTACTGCCAATAGTGAAAATGCCAGCGATATTAATGTTGGTTTTGATAATAAGCAGTTTATCGACGGAACCGGCTGGTATCCGGATGCCGATTGGGATTGTACAGGAAGGCCATGGTATACGGATGCTGTAGCAGCAGGGGGAGAAAAATTCTTCGGCGAGCCATACATAGATGCTGTTACCGGAAATATGGTTATCAGTGTTTCCAAGTCTTTTAAGATGGCTTCCGGTATGACGGGCGTTGTCAACATGGACTTGATGCTGAGCACCCTGTTTGAAACGATGAATGAAATTATCGATTCTGAGGATGGCAGTTATGGATTTTTAACCAATTCAGAGGGCGTTATTCTGATGCATCCTAACAGTGAATTTGTTGCAGATGGAGAAGTTCAGTATTCCACCAGAGATATTTTAGATGGCAGCTATGAAACCGGTATGCAGACAGGAACAGCCATTGTGGATTATGACGGTGTGAGCAAGTATGTGAAGAGTTCTGACGTAGCCTCAAACGGCTGGCAGGAGATTTTGGTTATACCTGCGGCGTCCTATGAAAATTCCATTAACCGGATATCTGTTGTTTTATTGCTAGTTACCTTGCTTTCCGCTATTATAACGGCTGTTGTAGTTGTTATTTATGCAGGAAGTATTACAAAGCCGATTGCCAGAATCCATAAGCAGATTAATCATTTAAAGGAATTGAATTTAAAGGATATTGATGTTACAACTATAAAGAATAAAGATGAACTGGGAAAAATGAACAAGGCAGTGTTGGAATTGCAGGATACCTTAAGCACTATTATTCAGCAGATGGACAATTCCACCGTCACATTGTCCAACCAGTTTGAAAATGTAAATGATTCCGTAACTTCCCTGATTACAAATAATACAGTAGTAAAACAGACTATAAGTGAAATTTTTTCAGCTATTGAGGAGGAAGCGGAGCAGATACAGACAGCTAATATTTCTCTTAACGATTTTGCTGAGGAAATCAATAAGATTGTGGCCGGCATGGAAAGTATGAATGAAAGTGCTTCCAAAACCATGGACCAGAGCTTAAATGGTGTGAAATCCATTGCACAGCTTTCTGACCAGATTGGAAAAACAAGAGACATTCAGGATGAAGCATACCATACTGTTTCCAATCTGGAAGAGCGTTCCAAAACGATTGATGCTATTTCTCAGGCTATCAGCGACATTGCAGAGCAGACTTCTCTTCTGTCCTTAAATGCAAGCATTGAAGCAGCAAGGGCCGGTGAGGCAGGAAAAGGCTTTGCTGTTGTTGCGGAAGAAATTGGCAAGCTTGCTAATGAGACAAGTAAGGCTACTACCAATATTACTTCCATTATTACCGAGATTCAAAACGAGATTGGGGCAGTCAGTAGCCAGATGTTCTCCATGAAAAATGAAACTGAAAAATGTATGGACGCTATGGAGACCACCAGAAATGTATTTGAACAAATTAATAGTGAAGTTACAGAAGTTGGCAATGATATTCACGAACTGGAATCTTCTGTGGAGATATTAAATACTAATAAAGATAAGATTGTAGACCAGTTCTCAGACATTTCTTCGGAAACACAGGAATTGTCCGCATCCAGTCAGAATATTCTGATTAAGGTAGAAGATGAAAACGAAGAAATGCTGAAGATTGAAAATGCAGTTCATGAGTTGAGTCAGGTAATTGACCAGTTAAATGATATTATGAATCGGTTTACGATTTAAGTTCTAAATAAAAACAGAGTCTTTAAGAGCTCAATAAAGAAGCAGACAAAAAGTAACTGCTTTCCTATTGGGCTCTTATTATTTATGACCTGCTAAGACAAGACAGATGACAAAATAGAGTAGACAGACTAGGCTCCAACGCTGGGCGGAAGATAAAGAGAAAGGGAACTATGCAGAGAAATACCGGATATCAGGCTCCTCAATCCGGACGATACATGTGAGAGAGAATCGGTGCTGCTGATATTATGCATATTCCAGCAAAGCGTATTTCATCTTTTTCTACGGGGAGAGTGAGCCATTCTTTTTTTATTTCATAGCATGTTAAGTTTTCATGACTCAACAATCCTAAAATAACACAGTCCAGTTTTTTCAATAGCCATAAGGAGTTCCTTTTGTTGATTTACCGCAGTATTATTAGTTTCAGGGTTGATAGAGCAAAATAATATACCATAATAATATATCAGAGTAATATATCATATATATCAGAATGATATATATCAAGTTGAAAATAGGCATGAAAAACAAAGGAATTGTAAGTAGCAAGGAAAAGAATTATAGCTCCTTCATAAAAAACATGTAGGTGATATAATTTAAATAACAATGTTGTTTTAGAATTATTGTCATATGGACTTATCCCTACATGAAGGAGAAGGCTTATGTTTAAAAAAGTACAGTTCATAGGTACTGCAATATGTACTACCCCTGCAAACTTAAATTCCATAGAAGGAACCAGCGATGATGGATACTATGCAGGACTTCCGAAGGATGATGAGGATCTGGCAGCAAGGGTAAATTTGATTAAGCGTTCGATTCAGCAGGCTATTTTATCATCAGAAACAGATCTATCTAAGGAAACTTTGAAAATATTTGTTCTTCCAGAGTTTTTTATGAGAGGAGCACTTGGTGCATATTATCATGCATTTCCTTATTATGCGGAAGTAATTTTGACAGAGCAGTTTAAGCAGGCGCTCAAGGAGCTGAATGAGTCAGGAATTGAAATTGGAAGAGATTATCTTTTTGTATTAGGGACTATTTTAAGCAGTGATCATAAAATCGACTATACCAAAGAACCTGATTTATCCCTGTATCAGACGGGAGATCATTTGCTGGATTTATATTATCGTCTGCACCCTGATACAAAATTAAATAGTATCATTGAAAATTCAAATGATAGAAAAGACAGCATTGCCGGAGGCATAAGCAGCTCAGGAATCAGCAGGTTTTTAAAAGTTTTAGACCATAAAAGTGTGTCCGAATTATTGAATTTGACGTTAAATGCTGCTGAAAATGATCCTGATGATGCTTATGTAGATGTACTAAAGAAGACATTAGATTATTGTGATGCACAGGCATCATTGGAAATTGGAAACAGATGCCTTGTTATATGTGGCACCGATTTGCTGGCAGGGGAAACAAATACACTTTCCAGTTCTGCATATGAGCCGGTTATTGTACAAAAAAAGTACAAATCCAAGGAAGATTTTATTTTGAATAATAAAAACAATAATCAGGTGACCTCTGCAGAAAAATATTTGCAGACAACCACCAGATATCCGGACTTTGATATTTCAAAAGGTGAAAATAAGAAATATCCCTCTGACGGGCTTGCCATTTTTGAATATGACGGTTTAAGAATCGGCATAGATATCTGCCTTGATCACAGCAGTCAGCGGTTAGTAAATCATTTATATAAAAATCCTGATGATTATGTGGATATCCAAATTGTGACCTCCTGTGGCATGAGCGTGCGTACAAACGCTGTGATTGCAAAAGAAGGGGGCATTATATTTAACTGTGACGGTGAATATGAATTGAAGGATGATAAGGCAGGAGTAGATGGAAACTGCTGCCACACTTCTCTGCAAAAGGTGGTGCAGAGCATTCACGTAAGAGATAATGAAGTAAAAGAAAATGCTGTTTTGAGTGATGCCTATTCTGTAGCGGAGAAGATTCCCTGCTTTGTTCCGAAAGATATGCCTTTGTATCGCTTTAAGGATTATCAGATTCATATTTATGAAGCAGTTGAGGTGGGGGAAAGTTAGCTTGCGGGTAATGATACATATCCAGCAATGCGTGATAGGAAAGATTCCCCAATATTAGCAATAGCAATTTATGGCGGAATTCTTGGAGTTGTATTGAGAAAGAAGTAATTAAAGTATATGGATAATTAAAAGTTATCTGTCAATTTGTGGAATGAAAGTGGTATGGATAATTAGGAATTATATGATGGGAAATAAGGAAGTATCCGTTATGCATAATAAAGAATAATGCCAATTATTTAGTGGTAAAAGCGACAGATTATTTAAGATATTCGTTAAAGGACGGCAAAATAAATATGTTGGATAATATAAATTTGTCTATTGTCAAATAAGAAAGGAATCTCTTGAGTTATACACATATTGTTTTTGATATAGACGGGACACTGATTGACAGTAATTATGTCTCACTGCTTTCGTTACAACAAGCAATCAAATTATATACTGGAAACACTTTAGACTTGCAGAAACTTTCTTTTTCAATTGGATTACCTGCCAGTAATGTTTTTAAAGTTTTAGGTATAACAGATATAAAGTATGTGGAGGGTTTATGGGATGAATGTTATCAGCAATACATTACAAAGATACTTCCTTTCCCTGGAATAAAAGAGGTTTTAGAGATACTTGTTCAGATCAAATATACCCTTGGAATCATTACCTCTAAAACACGTTCCGAATATCAAAAAGAATTTGAACTCATGCAAATCAGTAAATACTTTCAATATTCTGTTTGCTTGGATGAATGTATCAGCGCAAAACCTTCACCAGAACCACTATATACATATATGAAGCAAACAAAAGTTTTGGCTGAAAATATTTTGTATATAGGGGACACCTATGCCGACATGCAGTGTGCCCAAAGTGCCTCTGTTGATTTTGCACTTGCACAATGGGGCGCAACACAATCTGAACTGATTGCAAGATACTACTTAGAAAATCCTTGTGATTTACTAAAAATTTTAGAGGTGAAATATGAAGATAGGAATTACCTATGATTTAAAGTCGGACTATGGGATCGAACAAACCAATATTACATTTGAAGATTTTTCCACAATGAGCGAAATAGAAGGCATACAACAAGAATTAGAACAACTAGGTCATTCTGTTTATATGATAGGTTCTCCTGAACATTTTATGTTGGAATTACAGAATGGCATTTATAAACAATACGACATGATTATGAATTTTGCAGAAGGATTTGCCTCCAGAAATCGTGAGGCACTCGTCCCTGCTGCATGTGAAATGTTTCATATACCATACACATGTAGTGACAGTCATGCCATGAATTTAACATTAGACAAACACCAAACTCTACTATTTGCTAAGTATTTAGGTATTAATGTTCCACAAGGCTTTCTATATGATTCCACTATTCATAAAATCAATGAATTGGATCCTTTTCTGGAAAAATATAGAATGGCATTTCCAATTGTCTGTAAACCTAATTATGAAGGAACCAGCATGGGAATTATATTAGTGAAAAACAGCATTGAACTGCAGGAAGTCGTAAACTATTTATCCTCAATTTATCATGAACCGATACGTTGTGATGAATATATTCCAGGACGTGAAATAGCTGTACCTATCTTGGGTTCTGGTGAAAATGCTCGTGTAATAGGAATTGTAGAGTATCAAAAACCAGATGGTTCCCCTATGGATTTTTATACACATAAATATAAAAGACATGGTTTTCATAAGACAATTTTTGCTGATTATGGGAAGAAGATAAATTCACGAATTGAAGAGACTGCATTACTAATTCATAGAAGTATTCCCTGTTATGATTTATCTCGCATTGATATGCGTTTGAATAATGGTGTGCCTTACTTATTGGAGGTAACACCACTTCCTGACATGACACGAAAGTCTACCTTTGAAAGGTGCGCTGCTAAGATTGGGCTAACATTTGGGGAATTATTGGATAACATAATTTCCTCAGCATTAGAACGTTATAATTAAGAAAGTATTGGAAAAAAGCATGGATGAAAACAAATGGAATAATTGGAAATGGCAATTATCAAACTCTTTAAGGAGTATGGACGATCTAAAAAAATACATAACGTTGACCGACAGCGAATGTGAAGCATTACAGAACGTGGGAGAATTTGCTTTTTCGATTCCCCCTTTTATGGCTGAAAGGCTAAGAGAAAGTGACGAAAATAGTCCTCTTCGTATACAGTTTATTCCCAATCATAGAGAGTGTTCTGTTCATTTTACCAGTAAGGATTATTTGTGTGAGGGTACATTTGAACCAGTTCCTAATTTGCTTCATAAATATGAAGATAGAGTTGCAATATTAACTACAAATTGCTGTGCCGCTTATTGCAGACACTGTACTAGAAGTAGATTAGTTAGCCAACATTTCGGGAAAAATCTACTTAATCCTGCCATTCAATATATCGAAGAACATGAAAATATTGCGGATGTACTTCTTACTGGCGGAGATCCGCTTATACTGGAGGATTATATTCTTGAAGATGTTTTAGAACAGATTACATCTATATCGCATGTAAAGATGGTTCGCATTGGTACACGCACTCCAGTGACATTGCCTATGCGTATTACTCCCAATCTTATTAGTGTATTAGAAAAGTATAAGCCACTTTATATAAATATTCATGTGAATCACCCTATGGAACTTTCTCATGAAACCAGAAATGCCATCTCCATGCTTGTAGATGCAGGTTTTCCCCTAGGAAGTCAAAGCGTCCTTTTACGAGGGGTCAATGATAATGTGGATGTGCTGGAAGATTTATTTAAGCAATTGCTATACCTTAGAGTTAAGCCCTATTACTTATATCAATGTGATGAACTTAAAGGGTGTGAAGCTTTTTGGGTGTCTCCATTAAAAGGGCGAAAACTGATTAATGCTTTAAATGGTAAACTTTCTGGTATGGCTGTTCCCAAATATGTAGTTGACATGCCAGGACGTCTGGGAAAACAAATTATTGCTCCATGCAATTTAACTGACATTCACGATAATGAAATGTTTTTGGAAAGTTATAGAGGGCAAAAATGCTCCCTCCATATTTAAGGATTGATATATGACTGAATACGAAAAAATGCTAAATGTTTTTTTTATAATGGTGATGATCCCCAATTAATGAAAATGTGGTATAAAGGGAAAAGGCTAATCCACCTTTTTAACCAGCTTCCTGCAGACTGCTTAGAGGAACGATATTTTTTACTTTCACAATTACTTGGAAAGACTGGAAAAAATCTTTGGATTGTTTCTCCATTTTTGGTGGATTATGGTTCTAACATATATTTCGGAGACAATTGTGAAGTAAATATGAATTGTACGTTTTTGGACGATAATAAAATTACAATTGGAAATAATGTACTTATTGCTCCAAATGTTCAAATTTACACAGCAACACATCCTCTTAATGGTAGAATGCGTTTTGATCAAACGCATTCTACTGTAAAGACAAGGGCTTTACCCGTGTCCATCAAGGACAATTCATGGATCGGAGGAGACACCATTATTTTACCAGGTGTAACGATAGGAGAGAATGTTGTAATTGGTGCTGGAAGTGTAGTTACCAAAAACATTCCTGACAATACAATCGCATGTGGAAATCCTTGTTGCGTAATACGCATAAATGCAGAATAATTTATTCAGCAAACATAAGATGGACTGGTAGCAAATCAAAATCAAGTAATCTAGCAGCAATTGCATTGCCGGATTTGAGAGCAGTTTTCAGTTCTGTGGGAAATGCACGATTGCTATTACAACACAACTGGTAAAATTTATTTGCTGCAAAAATGAAACGATAGTCATTTATTTCATCTTCGCATTCAAAGTAATTCATAAAGCTTTTATATGCTTCCTGCATATTGGTCATTTTCTGATACAACTCTGCCCTTATGATATAGTGATAAGGCTTAAGAATACAAAAAGTTTCCGCTTCATCATCTGTCCATAGACATTCAATATGCTTCATAATCTGGTTCGCACAAGCATAATTACCAAGCTTTATGTGTGTTGTTGTCTGATTTAACAATACTACAATTTTAGAAAACAATTCGTATCTTTCTTTATAAGCTAACCGGAAATATCCTAATGCTTCATGGAAATTACCAATTATACAATAATACATTCCCATACAGTTGTATGTATAATGAACTGCATCACTGCCCATTTCCGTGAAAATTTCTATTGCCTCTTGACAATTGCTTTCAACCTTATCCAATTCTCCATTTAACAAGTAAAATGAAGCCTGATTATGAATTGTCATTGCATAGTCTTTCAAGGCGTCATTTTTTTTGTAATAATTTTTTGCAGTTTCTAACATCTGCATATAGTTTATTCCCGAATGAACTATAAAAGATTTACGTAATAAGGAGTAATATAACTCTGTCAGATTGTAGTCGTGAGCATATGAAAGAGCCAAATTAAAATGAATAGAACAATCCTCTAACCGTAATGTTTCTTCTATGGAACTTAAATTTGACAGTACATTAACAAACACCTCTACATTGTCCTTTGTTATTTTTTTGCCTGACATTTCATTATAAAGCTTTGCAAGCATCTGATATGGTTGCTCCGTCTGGCCTGTGCTGTATAAGCAAATTGCCCGCCGACACAGAATTCTTTGATATTCTAAAGTATCTAAGTTTGATATTTCAATGTATTTTTTGTATTCTTCAGCAGCTTCCTCAAAATGAAAAATAGAATACAAACAAGTCGCCCTTAAAATTATTAAATTTTCCTTCAACAAATGAGGAATTGTTACATTCTGCTTTTCACTCATATCCTGTAATTTTTCTATAAGAAACAGTACTTGTTCATATTGCATAAAGGACATTAATATAGTAATTGTCTTATAATAAATGAATATTGCTTTTTCATAATTAGAGGCTTCTATATAGTAATATGCACTGGCAATATAATAATTACAACCCACAATACTATTTTTTAATATCACATTTTTTTTCGCTTCGCGATAATAGTATTGAGCCAATGTATTACACCATTCGAT
>ERZ808044.1778-NODE-1778-length-10248-cov-3.698555_pt1 | contig 10248 bp, 7 predicted proteins | sample MGYA00380195_ERZ808044 | MGnify/ENA primary metagenome ERZ808044 (study PRJEB31490, sample SAMN06133423) | mouse gut metagenome | isolation source: Z7_2 | host: mice | place: China: Chengdu | collected 2015-05 ...
CAAGGCCGCTGTGGTGACAAGGCCGAAGCCGATGCCCTCGATGATCCGGCTCACGATGAACAGCCCGATATCCTGCGCGATGTATCCAAGAGCGCCACCGATGAGCGCACAGATGAGGGAGAGCACGAACGTGGCCTTCTTGCCGATCCGGTCGACCACCACCGCTCCAGGCAGCGCCAATATCATGCCCATAATGTAGAACGTGGCGATGACCCAGCTCATGGCATCCGTATCCACACTGAACGCTTCCATGATGACCGGAGCCAAGATGGACACCTTGAGCATGTTGAGCGGCATGCTGATTCCCGTCAGCCAGACGACGATCGTGACCACCCATCCATAGGCGGGCGCTGCGCCCTTCGCCCCTTCCATCACGATCTGCCGGGAGCCGCAGGGGGCTGGGGAGCACCGGGGGCTTTCGGTGTGCCGGGGGCGGCCGGAACAGAAGGTGGCTTGATGTCAGAGAAGCCTTCGAAGTCCTCCGCCGTGGCACCACAGAAAGGACATTCCTTCGGGACGATCCCGAGGACCGCATTTATCTCTTTACCGCATGATGGGCACGTCACGGACATATTCGTGTCAGCTGGTCTGAAGCACATCTGAAAATCTCCTCTCCCCGAAGAGGGACTTCGAAAGACTCGCCCGCAACGACTCCCCAAGAACCTTCTGACGAGTGCATCCAGATCCTCATGCTGGATATCGGGTGAGGGCGAAGCCGCCCCAAGTCCCTCTGCCATCTCATGTCAAATAGAAGTTCATGAACTGGCATCATCGTAAGAAGAAAGGAGTGGGAACGAAAGCGAAGATTATCGTGAGCACTACGCCCAAATGTCATACCGAGCATTCCAAGAAGGAATGCTCGTGTCTGTTCCTGTGTATTGTTTTACCGTGCACAGGGGACAGTTCTGTGTGTTGAATGCCCGACACATGGAACTGTCCCATCCCCTGTGTTACGACAAGAAGCCCCGATGCGGATGGTCGATGATAATACCCTTGCTCTTGCGAATGAGTTCATAGGCGAGAACGCCGTCAGATCCTGAAAGGAGCTTATCGGCAGTCTCGCAATGCTGCGTTACACATGCTCAAGACGAACGAGCTGAATGTCAGGTAAATCCAATGCTTGAGCAGCATTTCACTCAGCGTGATCCCAAAAAAGCGAACGGTTCTACGTCCCCTGTTCGTCCGGGCTGCAACAGCCGTAGGCTTACGCGCTTCGCGCGACACCTCCGCTACGGACGCATGCATCTAGACCATTTGAATACGCAGCGTTCGGAAGAGGCATTGCGTAAGCAATGCCGACACATTTTCGTAGCGGAAGTCGTCCGTGCAGCGGCGGCTTACAGGGATGTGCGGGTGCCTTACCCCGGTCCGCCTCATTCCCACTCCACGGTGCCTACGGGCTTGGGGGTCAGGTCGTAGCACACGCGGCAGATGCCGGGGACCTCGCGGGTGATGCGGTCGCACATGCGCTTCAGCAGCGACCAATCCAGCTCGGGCACCTCGGCGGTCATCACGTCCACGGTGTTGATGGCGCGGATGATGGCCGGCCACTCGTAGGCGCGCACGCCGTCGCGCACGCCGGTGGCGCGCATGTCGGGCACCACGGCGAAGTACTGCCAGGCGCCCACGTTCGCCGCCTCCATCTCCTCGCGGACGATGGCGTCGGCCTCGCGCAGCGCCTCCAGGCGGTCGCGGGTGATGGCACCCAGGCAGCGCACGCCCAGGCCGGGGCCGGGGAAGGGCTGGCGCTCCACCATAGAGGCGGGCAGACCCAGCGCGTGGCCCACACAGCGCACCTCGTCCTTGAACAGCTGGCGCAGCGGCTCTACCAGAGTGAAGTTCAAATCCTCAGGAAGTCCTCCCACATTGTGGTGGGATTTTACCACCTTGGCTGTCTTGGTTCCGCTCTCCACGATGTCCGGGTAAATGGTTCCCTGGGCCAGGAACTCGATTCCTTCCAGCTTTCTGGCCTCCTCCTCAAACACGCATATAAATTCAGCGCCGATAATCTTGCGCTTTTGTTCCGGGTCAGCCACTCCGGCCAGCTTTCCAAGGAAACGATCTGCGGCGTCCACATATACCAGGTTTGCATCCATCTGGTTCTTGAATACATCTATAACGCTCTCGGATTCCCCTTTTCTCATAAGGCCATGGTTTACATGGACGCAGGTCAGCTGTTTTCCGATGGCTTTGATGAGCAGGGCCGCTACCACTGAGCTGTCCACGCCTCCTGACAGAGCCAGGAGCACCTTCTTGTCTCCTACCTGCTGGCGGATTAATTCCACCTGGTCGGAAATGAAGTTCTTCATATTCCAGTTAGGCTGGGCCTTACATGTATCGAACACAAAGGAACGGAGAACCTGGTCGCTGTCAGCTTCATCCCAGCTATGTATGGAACGCTCACAGGCAGCCGCGTTGTGGCCTGCCGCCATTACCGGGTATCCTGCTTCATACAGTTCCGGACGCACATCAATGGGAGAACCGTCCACAACATTATTAGGGCCGCCGTTGATGATAATTCCTTTAACATTGGGAAGTTCCTTAAGCTCGCTGGCTGTGATATCGTGGGGATAAATCTCACTGTACACCCCCATCTCCCTGATGTCCCTGGCCAGTTTTGTGTTCTCTGTGCTTCCCAGGTCAAGAATTACAATCATATCCTGTTTCATCTTCTGCCTCCTAAAATTATCAGAAATTTAAAATGTCCTGCCTGATTCTTCTTTTGAGCGAAACGCCTGTACCGCCATCTGCCCTATGGCTTACCCCGACACTCGTCCTACGGCTTACTCTGACTCTTCCCCAAGATAAGCCAGCACCGCCCTAAGACAGCCGTCCACTCCTGTCAGCCCGCTGTCCAGGCATAAGTGGTAGTTCTGGGCCCGGCCCCATGTGTTGCCGGTGTAATACTGGTAATACTCCTTGCGTTTCCGGTCCACCTCCCGGATACGGCGCTCCATCTCCTTCTCATCAGAACCTGGCTCCAGTATAAGCATACGCTTAATCCGGTCCCTCATTTTGGAGTAGATGAACAGGTTAATGCTGTCATCCAGAATCATGTCCGCACACCGTCCCACAATTACACATGGACCGTGAGCAGCCAGCCTGCGGATGACGTTGGACTGGGCCACGAAAATCTGGTCCGACATGGGAACTTTGTAAATGTCAGAAAAAGCATGGTAATACTGCCTGTCTAACGGGTCGTGAATTACGATATGCTCATCGTAGTTTTGAAATGCCTCTTCTGCAATATTGATATCGTCCGCAGCCATGGAGATTAACTCCTTGTCGTAAAATGGGATGTCCAGCTTTTCTGCCAGCTTTACCCCCAGCTCACGGCCTCCGCTTCCGAATTCGCGGCTTACTGTTATGACCTTATCCATTAAGCACCGCCCCTTTCCTTTGGTTGGTTTTGTTTTGGACAGGATGAGCTTTGAATGGGCTTCGCCCTATAAAAAAGCGGCGGGCATATATCCTTATGCGAGCAAGCTCCCAACAGATATATGCCCGCCGCTTTTTGCACTGCTCATTGCCTACGTGGACATTATACCACAATTCCCCATTATTTCCTATGCTTAATATCTCTTATAATCTTAAACAGCTGTATCAGTACCGTGGGTACTGCGGCCAGAATACAGACATTCACTATCTGGCTTTGGGTCAGTGGTGTTACGGAAAACAGGTTCTGCATAAACGGAACAAACATGACAATGCCTAACAGTACCACGCCGGCCGCAAATGCTCCCAGACTGTACCAGTTGGATGAAAAGCCCAGCTTGAAGATGTTGTGCTTACTGCGGCAGTTGAATCCGTGGAACAGACGGGCCAGGGTCAGGGTTGCAAACGCCATGGTGCTGGCCGTGGCCGCGCTGCCGGTTCTGAGGCCTGCGTGGAAGGCAATCATGGTACAGACAGCTATGATTCCGCCCTGGGTCAGGATAGTGGTCATGAAATCCTTTGTCAGGATGCCTGTCTTCGGATTTCTGGGCGCTTCTGACAATAAATCCTTCTCAGCTGGCTCCATGCCGATTGCAATGGCCGGCAGTGAATCGGTCAGCAGGTTGATAAACAGCAGATGTACCGGCGCAAATGGCACTGGCAGGGCTGCCAGGGATGTGTATAATACCGAAAGAATACCTGCCATGTTGCCTGACAGCAGGAACTTGATGGCATTCTTTATATTGCGGTATACATTTCTTCCATTGGCTACCGCCTTGATGATGGTTGCGAAATTATCGTCCGTCAGTATCATGGCTGCCGCATCCTTGGAAACCTCGGTGCCGGTGATGCCCATGGCCACTCCGATGTCCGCCTTCTTAAGGGCGGGAGCGTCATTGACTCCGTCTCCGGTCATGGCCGTGATGGAACCGCGCCGCTGCCACGCATCCACGATGCGGATTTTGTTCTCAGGTGAAACCCTGGCGTAAACGGATATGTCCGTAATTTTACGGTCCAGCTCCTCCTCCGGCATGGCGTCCAGTTCACGGCCCGTCATGGCCATATCGCCGTCCTCATAAATGCCAATCTGCTTTGCGATGGCAGTGGCGGTTATCTTGTGATCGCCGGTTATCATAACAGGTTTAATTCCGGCCCGCTTGGCGTCTGCTACCGCTGCCTTGGATTCCTCCCTTGGCGGATCCATCATGGATATAAGTCCCAGGAAAATGAAGTCCTTCTCATTATCAAGGGACAGGATATAGTCTTGGGGAACTTCCTTGTATCCAAAGGCCAGGACCCTTAATCCCTCCTGGGAAAACTCCAGATTTTTCTGAAGGATAGCCTCCCTATCCTCCCGGGTAATGTCCCTGATTCCCTCTTCCATACGGATTTTCACGGTGCGGTCTAAAAGCACATCCAGGGCTCCTTTGGTAAGTACGGTGGGCACATCGTGAAGTTCGTATTTGGTACTCATAAGCTTCCTGTCTGAGTCAAAGGGTATCTCCTCCAGACGGGGCATCAGCTCTCTGAGCAGGTTTTCGTCCACGGTCGCCTTTCTTCCCATCTCCACCAGCGCGAACTCTGTGGGATCTCCGATGCCTTTTCCGTCTACGATAGAGGAATCGTTGGTAAGTATGGCATCATAGAGAAGATAACGGTGAAGCTGGTTCTTCAGGTTCAGCTGGTCTATGGTAATGGTCTGTCCATTGGTGTAGATGTTCTGTACCGTCATCTTATTCTGAGTCAGGGTACCGGTCTTATCCGAACAGATGACAGAGACACAGCCCAGGCTTTCCACGGCCTTTAACTCCTTGATAATGGCATGTTCCTTTGCCATTTTCTGGGTGCCCATGGCCTGTACGATGGTTACAATGGAGCTGAGCGCCTCAGGTATGGCCGCCACTGCCAGGGCCACCGCAAACATCAGGGAATCCAGGACAGGCATCTTGCGGTACAGGCTCAGCAGAAACACCAGAGCACATATGACCATGATCGCCATGGCCAGACGGCTGCCGAACTGGTCCAGGCTGACCTGAAGGGGCGTCTTTTTTTCCTTGGTGGCATTCATCAGAGCTGCAATCTTACCAATCTCTGTGTCCATGCCCGTGGCAGTCACCAGGACCACTGCCCGTCCGTAAGTCACCAGGCCGCTGGAATACACCATATTGGCCCGGTCAGCCAGGGCGCAGTCGCTGTGAAGGGTGCCGTCGCTCTTATCCACATTAGTGGACTCTCCGGTCAGGGAGCTTTCATTGACCTGAAGGGAATAATTCTCCAGAATTCTTCCGTCAGCCACCACCAGATCTCCTGCTTCCAGGTACAGGATGTCTCCGGGAACCACCTTGGACGATGGAATCTCCACCTTCTGTCCGTCCCTCAGCACCTTGGCGTTGGGGGATGACAGGGATTTGAGGCTGTCCAGGGATTTCTCAGCCTTTGCATGCTGTACCGTGCCCAGGATAGCGTTGAGGATGATGACAGCAAGGATAACTACCGTGCTCTCCACATTGCCTGACACCATGGAAATAAGGGCTGCAATAATCAGGATAACCACCAGCAGGTCACAGAACTGCTCTAAAAACACCTGCAGGGTACTCTTGCGCTTTCCCTCCTCCAGGACATTTTCTCCCTTCTCAGCCAGGATTTTCTCTGCCTGGGAAGATGTCAGCCCCTGTTCCGTTACCTGAAACTGGCCGAGTATCTCTTCTTTTGTCTGTTGATACCATTCTTTCATGTACTTTCCTCCTCGTTGTGAGCACTTAGCTCCCATCCTTTAGGCGCTTACGTGCGATTCATGTCATCTCCACTCAGCGGTCGTCCTTTGACCACTTAGTGGAGTGGCTCGTAATGAGTTCTTAGTCTATTATGCGCGTATCCCTGCGCCAAAATGCCATGTGCATGGCAAAAAAGCAATTCAAAAAAACATTTATCCGCCATGCTCCGGCACCGGGAAACCCACAAAAAAAGACTTCTATGGATGGCTGCCAGGATATGTAACATATCTGCAAACCACGCATAAAAGTCTTGTAACCGCAAAGGCATATATTGCCAGGTTCCGTTGGAACCGAGGTTGTTGACAATATATCTAAACTACTCCCTTTCGAGCTGTTCCGCATTCATTATGAATTTTTATTGAGTTTATCCTTTTTTTCCGGAAATGTCAAGGGGGTTTTAAAAATTTATATTATATTTAACTGCCCTCATCTTCATCCTTTTTGGGTGCGCCCAGACGATAAAAAGGATATCTTTTATTGGTGCTATTTTTCTGTCAGGTCATTTCAGAGCGCCCATCAGTCATAGGACGGCTCTCCCTCGCCCCCAATCCGTTTTCTTCCCAGCTGGTACACCACCTTGTAGAAGGTAGGCAGAAGAATCAGGGTAAGGACCATGGATGCCATAAGGCCGCCGATATTTACCAGAGCAATACCCTGCATCATCTTGCCGGCCCTTCCATAGGCCAGGGCATTGGGTATCATGGAAATGACCGTTGTCAGGGTTGTCATGAGAATGGGCCTCATACGGATGGCTCCCGCTTCCACCAGCGCCTCCATAAGTGGCACACTGACCAGCATGGATACCATGCTGATGGGGCTGCCGGTCAGGTACAGAAGGCCGAAGGAACCAATCAGGCTGAAGGGAATGGTCACCATGACCATCAGGGAATACTTGGGTGATTCAAACTGTATGCCCATGACAATGAATATAAGGAACACGCCTGTAACCAGGGCGCCTCCCAGCGCTCCCAGCTCCTCCCCCATCATTTCGTCCATGCTGTTGGTTGCCGGGCTGAAAACGATATTATAATACTTCTTAAGGCTTTCCATGCATACTCCGGCCATACTTCGGTCATATTCCGCGCCCTGCCACTCTGCCCCCTGATATTCAAAATCCGCCGGAATCTCTGCATATTCCTTTTTCCTGATTCGCAGAACACACAGTGACAGGAGAAATGACAGCTGCTGGTACCCCAGCCATATCAAATCCCCACAGGAACTTCTCTGTCTGGCTTTTCAGTGTCTGGTCCCCAAACTCATGACGCTTTCTGGATATCCTGCTTTGCCGCGTCCCAGTCCTTACCTTTCATGAGACAGACACCTTTGTTGCTCTTAGAGACAATCTTTCCCAGTCCGTGTTCTTCCAGAAAACTTCCCAGCTGCTTGAGGTCGTTCCTGATGGTCTTAAGGGAACATTGCACATCTGCCGCCAGGCGCTCCACAGTCACAAATCCATCTGACCTGTACAGCAGCTTCAGAATTTTATATTGCCGTTTCTGCATCATGTTCCCTCCTGTATCCTGTTCCATTGTCCTGCCATCCCTTCGATATTCTTATATTAACAGCTTTCCCCTATTTTCTATTTCCAAAATATTGACAGAAAGCTTTGGTTTTCTTCAATAGTTTTTCCAAAATCCATGTTGCGCCTTTTATTGGGGTCCCACAAGAGATTGTTAATGCAAGGGTTCTCCAACTGGAGAACTTACCTTTAATATAAAAAAGAGCACCGCCCGGATAAGAAATCTTAATATCTCTTATCCGTTTGCGATGCTCCCTTTATTAGTCATTCTAACAGGTTTCTGTTACCATTTCATGCAGAATCACCTCATCCGTCTTTTTCATGCCATCCCGTGCAATGACAGAAATGGTATGAATAGTTTCTTCGAAATCATCTTTGACAATCCCATCTCCTGGTTGGAAACTCTTACCGGCTTTGGCCTGCTGATACGCCAGAAATGCATTCCTCAGGCTGGACGCAATCTTCATTGCACAGGAAGGTTTTGCACCATCACAAATCAGACCCGAATTCACTACCAACGAATTTGTAAGCAATTCCCTGATGATTTTTTCACCTTCCCCACTCAGGAATGCGATTCCTGCAACAGAAGCAGATGATGCAGACACAACCCCACAATAAGCTGATAATTTTCCGATTCCCTGCTTCATATACAGGCCAAGCAGATTAGCAAAAATCAGAGCCCGGTATAACTGATTTTCCTCACAGTGGTGTTCTCTAGCATAAAGGATAATCGGAACAGACACGGTAATGCCCTGATTTCCAGAACCAGAGTTGATAACAACCGGCTTCTCACAACCGCTCATTCTGGCATCCGAACCGGCCGAAGCATAAGCAACCATCTTTTCCACAAAATCATCTGGGCGCTTATCCAACACCAGTTTTCCAATATTGGAACCCCAATTATTTTGAATGCCTTCTTCTGCAATAGCGATATTATATTCGATTTCCATATCCAGAATCGGCCGGATTTCACTGTAATCTGTATTTCGCGCAAAATCGTAGATTTGTTCAAATGAAAAGTTTATTGTGTTTTCTTTTGAACTGTTTTTGTCCTGCTTATACAGAATCTCTTCATTTCTTTCAATCAAAGTAATATTAGTATGAGAATCTTCTAGCACAACTTTTGCATAGTCGTCGCCACTGTGTTCTTCAACCTCAATATAGAGATTCGAAACACCTGGAACCAGTTCCGTATGTACGATTCCCTGCTCAATCAATGCATCTGCCTCACAGAGCCTGCTCTTATCGACATTCTCTAATACCCGTAACTTCTTCTCCGCATCTCCCAGAAAAGCTCCGGTTACCAGTGAGATTGCGATTCCTTTTCGTCCGTCAGTTCCCGGCACTTTTATGCTGTTGGCATTTTTAATCATACTGCCAGATAATCTTGCTATAATTCTGTCAGGATTCGTTCCCAGTACTTCCTTTGCCTTAGCGGCTGCGTATGCAAGTGCAATCGGTTCTGTACAACCAAATGCAGGCACAATCTCCTGTTTAAAATATTCAATGTAATTCATGCTTTATACCATTCCTTTCGCTTCGCTCAAGGCACAAACAAGTACAAGTGCGCCTAAAAGTTCTCTCTATTTTTCACTCTTCACTCCTTACTCATTCTCCAATCCGTACTCGATTACATATTGAACAAAATATTCTACTCCAAGTTTTAAGACGTTTTCATCAATATCAAAATACGGACTATGCTGCGGAAATCTCCCTTCTGGATTACTGAATCCACCGCCCAGCATCAACAGACATTTCGGGTTTTTATATTTTGCAAAATCCTCTCCACCCATCTGCTGTTCGTAATCAATAAGTTTATCCTCACCGAATACTTTTGCTGCCGCACGGTGTCCTGTATCAACACATTCCGAATCGTTAATCATTGCTGGCGGTCCCCAGTGATATTCCACTTTAATATCCGTTCTGGTCGAAATGGCAACACCCTGAGCCACACGGTTTAAGATATCCGGATAATGGTTTCTCAGCTCATTATTAAATGTTCTGCAGGTTCCCATTAAATGCGCGGAATTCGGAATAATGTTAAATGTGGTACCTGAATGGAATGAAGTTACGCTGACTACAGCCGTATCCAGTGGGCTGACTTCTCTGCTGACAACCTTCTGAAGTGCACCTACCAGTTCTGCACCTGCTACTACCGGATCAATGGTCTGATGTGGCAATGCACCGTGTCCGCCTTTACCGTTGATAAAAATGTCAAACGTATCTGCAGCAGACATAACCGGGCCATAACGAAGAGATGCATAACCTGCTTCAATCTGACTCCAGATATGAAGTGCAATTAAACGGTCACATTCCAAAATCTGCTCCTCATTTTTCATGTAAGCTGCTCCACTGTCTTCGATAAATTCCTCTGCTGGCTGGAACAGCAAACGTACAGTCACAGTCAGTTCATCTTTTATCTTGGAAAGGATTTTTGCTGTTCCTAGTACAGCATTGCCAAAATAATAATGAATAGACGTTGCTTTTTTATTGTAGTCGGTGCATAATAATTCTATCACT
>ERZ808044.1779-NODE-1779-length-10242-cov-6.054206_pt1 | contig 10242 bp, 10 predicted proteins | sample MGYA00380195_ERZ808044 | MGnify/ENA primary metagenome ERZ808044 (study PRJEB31490, sample SAMN06133423) | mouse gut metagenome | isolation source: Z7_2 | host: mice | place: China: Chengdu | collected 2015-05 ...
TTATATTTCAAAAATAGATATTTCAAACAATTCACCGTTTTTTATTGCTATAAAAAATAGTATATATGAAAAAAATAAAAATTTCAATAATGCACCTATCCGCTTTATAAAAAACATATAAAACAATATTATTATCAAAAATTTTTAATAAGTAGCACATATACCGCATATAGCACATATATAAAATATTACAATAAATAGGATGTGATATTATGAAAAAAAGTACTGTAACAGAACAAAAGACAAATAAATTTGTTTGGTGGGGTATCAACTGGAAAGTGAGAGTAAAAAACCCATATTTTTGGATTGGCTTAATTGCTGTAATATTTGCCTCTATAGGCATCAAGCCAGAAATGCTCACCAGTTGGGCGATACTTTGGGAAGAGTGTAAACAACTTTTTTCAAATCCTTTTGCACTTTGTTGTGTTATCGTTGCAGTAATATGTTATGTGAATGACCCTACTACAAAAGGCATTAAGGATAGTGAACAAGCACTCACATACCATGCTCCTAAAAAAGAATACTAAACTATTTTTTACTAATTAAAAAATATGCTTATTGTAAGTGAGATGTCACTTATTACAATAAGCATATTACATTTCAAACCTAGTATTTTAATTGATACACATCAATGATTACGATAATACTTTCTAAACTTCGTGTATCAGCATTTTCCCCCATTTCCTGCACAGCCATGCTTATCTTCTCCACAATGACCATTTCCATGATGATGTCCTTCCCCATGATGGTGGTCACAGTGAACATTTGGGTCAAATACAAGTTTTCCCATAAGCAATGCTTCTACAGCTTCATCAGCATAGCCAGATACTCCTCCATAAAGACGAATACCTGCTTCTGCCAATGCAGTTTGCGCACCTGCACCAATTCCTCCACAAATTAGTGTATCTACTTTTAATGTTTTCAACATCTCTGCAAGCGCACCATGACCGCTTCCATTTGTATCGACTACTTGTGTATCTGCAACTTTTCCTTCTTCAATATGATAAACCTTAAATTTCTCTGTATGCCCAAAATGTGGGAATATATTTCCATTTTCATAAGTAACTGCAATATTCATCATACTGTCTTCCTCTCTTTCTCTAGCGTTTTTAATGGTATATTTTGCTCTGTTACATTTTTTACCACAACATCTCCATGCAGAGCCATCACAGAGTGTATAATTTCCGCCGAAAATGCAAAGTGTCTTTCCATTGACAAGACAATCTGCAATTTTTGTTCTTGCCCTTTCATACATTTCCGTAACTGTGGTACGAGAAATCCCCATTTGTTTGGCACACTGCTCATGGGTTCTTTTTTCATAATCAATCAGGCGTACTGCCTCAAATTCATCTACTGTCAGTAGAATTTGTTCTGTACCCTTTACACCAAAGGGAGCAAAACTACCATATTTCGGCTCAAAACAGATTCTTCTACATCGAATTGGTCTTGCCATATTTCCACCTCCATTTCCGACATATGTCGATAATACACTAAAAACATACAAAAGTCAATACTCTGATGGCATATTTTACAATTTGCTTTATTGTAATTAACATTAATGATGTTGATATGATTCGCACAAAAGAGTATACTATAACCATTAAATGAAGTCGAAAGAAGTGACACTATGTATATATCTGTTTCTGATGTTGCAAAAAAGTTTCATATATCAAAAAGACGAGTACAAACATTATGCGAACAAGGACGTATAAAATGTGCTACTAAAATAAGTGGAGTTTGGGTCATTCCTAAAGATACTCAAAAACCTACAAATGCACGAAAAAAGAAAAATGTATCAAAATCGTTATGGAATGATTTTGATAAAATGGAATCTGATAAATTAACTATGGTACAAGTTTGCAATTTGTTTTCTATTTCCCAAGCTACAGCTAAAAATTGGATTAGACTTGGAAAACTAAAAACGAATTCTGATAGTAAAACATTTGATAAAAAATATATAGAAACACTTTTAACAGAAATCAAAAATAGTAAAGATAGCCGTTTAAAAAGCCGTCGAAATAAAAAAAGTATTCGTGGCAAAGTTCTGTATCAAAATTATATCAATAATAAAGTCAATCAAGAAATAGTAGAAAAGATATTAAATTCTTGTAAGCAAATTACTGAAAAAGAATTAAAAATAATACTTGCAAATTTTGCAATACAACTTTATCAGCAAAGCATTGGAACAATCATAACAGAAAATACATTGCTAAAAAAACAAATGAAAATATCTAACCATACTATTTTTAATGATTTAATTGGAGATTTGATTAGAGATATTGATATATCAGAATTTGATTTGACAAACATTCAGGATATTTTAGATTATAAAGTACAATTTGTTTCTCAAGAAGATACATTAGGATTTATTTATATTTCTTTGCGAGATTTCAGTCATCGAAAACAAACAGGTACATACTATACACCAGAAAAAACTGTAAATACACTGATTGATAATTTAAAAACACATTTAGATATTGAAAACATATCAATTTGTGACCCTTGTTGTGGTACAGGAAATTTTCTTATTAGACTGGTAAGTAATGGTGTAAAAATTTCAAATTTATACGGTCAAGATATAGATGAAATCAGTATTCTTATCACACGTATTAATATGTTTTTACTTGATAATCATATCACAAAGGAGCAGTTATATTCTCAATTTATTTGTGGCAACACCCTTTTTCATACCTTTTCTCGTGAATTTTCGGTTGTATTAGGAAATCCGCCTTGGGGCTATGACTTTAGCAATGAAGAATGTGCATACCTTAAAGCAAATTATATTACAGCTAAAAGCAAAGCAATAGAATCATATGATTTATTTGTCGAAAAAGGATTAGCAATGCTTGAAAAAAACGGATATTTAGCATATGTTTTACCTGAAGCCATATTAAATGTCACTTCACATCAAAAAGCAAGAGAACTGATAGTAAAAAACACAGCTTTTCAGTATGTAAGTTATTTAGGGAATACTTTTTCTGGAATACAGTGTCCTGCTATCATATTAGTATTACAGAATGGTTATAAAGGACAAACAAAACATTGCAAAATTGAATTTGGCAATGAAAGCTTTATCATAAATGAAGATAGAAAAATGAATCCATCGTTATTTTCTTTCAATATGAATGATAAAGAATATGATTGTCTGAATGTAATTAGTTCTGTACAAAATGCGAAATATCTTGCAAACAATGCTAAGTTTGCGTTGGGTATCGTAACCGGAAATAATAAGAAGTATATCAAAAACACAAAAGCGGAGGGAATGGAAATTATTCTAAAAGGTAGTAACATTTATAGATATGCAATAAAATACACAAATCATTATATTCATTTTGCTCCAGAGAATTTTCAGCAGGTAGCACCAACTGAAATATATCGAGCAAAAGAAAAATTATTATATAGATTTATTGCTGAAGTTCCTGTGTTTACTTATGACAATCAACAAATACTTTCTCTGAATAGTTGCAATATATTGATACCACAAATTACAGGCATGGATATAAAATATGTACTGGCAATTTTAAATTCTAGCGTAGCTACTTATTTTATAACTAAAAAATACAATTCTGTAAAGTTATTAAAATCTCATATTGAATCACTACCGATACCTATGATAAGCAAAGAAAAACAATGCGAAATCATAAAAAAAGTAGACTTCATAATGAATACAAATGAAAATAAAAGTGGACTATATGAAGAACTAAATCATGAGATTATGGACATTTATTCTTTGTCAAATAAACAAAAAGAAACCATTCAAATGGCATTATCAAGAAAAAATTTATTTCTTCTAAAATAACTTAATTAACTTCAAGTAATAAAATTATTTATAGAAATGTCTTATCATCATAGTAATAACTGAATAAATAGAAAAAAGAAGAAAGTTGTAAAAAGGAATACACAAAAAAAATAAAAAGGTTAGCAAGAAAAACGATTTGTTATTCCAAAACAGAATATATGCATGATATTATTATTTATCTGTTAATGCTTTTATAGTCTTTCTATATTAACCTTTTTATTATCACTTTTTTCATTTAATGTATTACACAACTTAATTTCTTATAAAATTTGTAAATACAAATGATTGTTGTTCTGGGAATTGCAAACCTGCTTTTAATCCAGCTTCTTTACACTTTAAGAAAAAAGCCATATTTCTTCCAAGAACCTGCATTGTTTGTATTCCTTCCAAATCCTTTTTCACATCTTCTGGCTTTGCACCATGCACCATATTCCAATAACGAGAAGTAATAATAGGCATCTGCATCAATCCAAAATATTTATTTAGTTGGTCCCACGTTGCTGTTGTGCCTGCCCTACGAGCAGAAATCACTGTTGATACTGGTTTTAATAAAAATCGATTTCCACCACCATTCAAATCAGCATAAAATGCACGGTCTAAAAATGATGTAATTGCACCAGAAGCACCACCCCAATGTACAGGTGTTCCAAATATAAAACCATCATAATTTTCAGCTAAATCTAAAAAATCATTTACACTATCTTGTAACACACATTTCTTTTTTTCAATACAGCCCTTGCAGGCAATACAGCCAGAAATTGGTTTATTTCCTATCCAAAATAGTTCTGTATCAATATTTTCTTTATGGAGTGCTTCAGCAACTTCTGTTAATGCGGTATAAGTACAGCCATTTTTGTGAGGACTACCATTAACTAATAATACTTTCATATTTTATTCACTCCTTTTTTTATCAATTTAAACCGTTTACCCATTCTACAATATCATTTTCAGCATTTTGTATATGATTGCGAGAAATAGACAACCCTTCTACTACTTTAGCATTTGGTTCTAACTCCTGTATGGTACTGATGGTACGAGAAAAACCGCTTCCGCCATGTGTATTAAATGCTATGATTGTTTTACCTGAAAAATCATGTTGTTCAAAAAATGTATATAATATCATAGGCATATCACCCCACCAATTTGGATAACCAACAAATATCGTATCATATTCTTCTAAATTATCTATTGTATTTAATAATTTAGGGCGTGCGCTTTGGTTTTGTTCTTCTAAAGCTAAGTCAACTAATGTTTCATGATTAGTAGGATAAGGTGTTTTTGGCTCAATACGGAATATGTCTGCACCTATTGTATTTTGAATCACTTTAGCCATATATTGTGTATTTCCTAGTACTTCACCATTTATAACTACTGTACTGTTATCTTCTTCTGTTGTCATATTATTAGGGTTTGTTGTTTCTGGCATAGAAAAGTAAACAACTAAAGATTTTTCACTGTCATTTTTATTTGCTGTTGTGTTTTCATTTATATTATTATTTGTTGTTGCATTTGTGTTCAAATTTAAACTAGAAATCCAATTTGTTACATCTGTTTTATCTGCTCTACTTGAAAATCTTTGTCCTTCCAACCAAGTAGCACCACTTGTCAATGCTTCCAAATTTCTACCACTTGAACCAATTCCACTAGAGGAAGAAGTACAGAAAGGTATTACTGTTTTATTTGAAAAGTCAACATTTTCAACAAATGTTTTTACAATATTAGGGGCTTCTCCCCACCATATGGGATAGCCAATAAATATGGTGCCATAATTGTTTAAGTTTGGTAATTCTCCTGCTATTTCTGGGCGGAAATCTGTGTCATTATGTTCTGTATTGACACGGCTAGTATCATCTGTCCAATCTAAATCATCAGGAGTATATTCTTGTTGTGCTAATATTTGGTAGGTGTCTGCATTTAGTGTATCCACAATGTATTCTGCAATGGTTTTTGTATTTCCTGTAGCAGAAAAATAAATAACTAATGTATTATTGTTTTGTTCCTCTGTTGCAACTTTCTGTTCTTTTGTTTCATATTGCTGTGTTTGCTCTGTTTGTTGTTCTTGTTGTTCTTGTTGTTTTTGCTGTTGCCCACAAGCAGACAAAATAAACAGCATTGATATTGCAAATAAAGCGTTTACTACTTCTTTTACATGGTTTATCATACAATTATCATCTCCCTTTTATTCTGTAGGTAATTTCTGATATTCTTCCTCTTGTGGAATTTGATACAATACATTTGCATGGTCTACGTGTGCCGTTTGTCCTGCTCCTGTTTCTTCCCAATGGTCTTCTGGATTGAATGTACCTTCCGCAGTAATGACTTTTCCGCCTGATGAAAACATACCTTGTTCTGCAATCATTAAAACATTTTCATCTGTTTGCTGTGTTTGTTGTATTTGTTCTGGCTGCTGTGCCGTATTTTGCTGTGAAGTATTGCTACAAGCTGTTAATGTCATCATTCCTACTAATGTAAGTGCTACTATTTTTCTATATGCGTATTTCATATAAAACTCCTCCTTCATTTATGTTTAACTACATTTTTTACTCATTTTTGTTCCACCGAATACATCAGACATTTCCATATTATCCAATGCACTATCTAGTGCTTTTACTTCTTCAGCAGAAAGTTTTATTTCTGCTGCTCCTAAATTTTCAGCCAATCTTTCTAATTTTGTCGTACCTGGTATAGGTACAATATACTCTTTTTTGTTTATCATCCACGCTAATGAAATTTGTGCTGCGGTGGCATTCTTTTGTGTTGCTGTTTCATATAATAAATTTAATAATGCTTGGTTTTTATCAATATTTTCTGCTTTAAATTGTGGCATAACATTGCGATAATCTGTTTCTTCATCAAAATGAGAACTTTTATCATACTTTCCGCTTAAAAATCCATTTGCCATAGGTGAAAATGCTACAAATCCAATGTTTAATTCTTCTAATGTGCTGAAAAGTGTTTCGTACTGTCTTGCCATCATAGAATAACGATTTTGTATTGCTGTGACTGGACAAACGGCATTTGCTCGACGAATATTTTCCTCTGTTGCCTCTGATAATCCCCAATGTGTAATTTTACCCTCTCTCATAAGTTCAGACATTACCCCTGCTACTTCTTCAATAGGCACATTAGGGTCATTGCGATGTTGGTAATATAAATCAATGTGGTCTGTATTTAGTCTTTTGAGTGAGCCTTCTATTGATTTTCGTATGACTTCAGGTTTAGAACTTGGTATTAGAGGCTTATTGACTGCTAAGCTATATCTATCAAAGTAAATACCAAATTTTGTAGCAATTACAATATGATTGCGGTGTGATTTTAATGCTTTTCCAATAAATTCTTCATTGTCATGTGGATTTTGGGGTGTACCATATGCTTCCGCAGTGTCAAAAAATGTACAACCTAAATCAATGGCTTTTTCTAATAATTTTGTCATTTCTTTTTTGTCTGCTGGTACACCATAGGCATGACACATACCCATACACCCCAAACCAACGCTAGAAACTTTTAAATCCTTTCCTAATATTCTATATTTCATATACATACCTTCCTTTGCAAAACTTTTTTTATTAAGTATATTGTAATAGCATATATAACAATATAGAAGTTTCATTTCGTTTATTAGTATAAACCTTAAACTTTATACTAAATAAAAAGTCTGCGGTAAATACCACAGACTTTTAAAATTTTAATATTCATAATCTGGTGCAAATAATTTCATTAACTGCTTATCATGGTGATGAACTACTTCTGATGTTGTATCTAGTATCATTGTTGCACCACCATCACGAGTATATGCTTCCCATTCAGGCAGACCTTCTGCACTAGGTTTACCTGTTTTTGCAAAATTTACCCATGCTTGACTAATTTGTTGTGCAAGTGCTTTTTCTTGTTCTGTACCATTTACATTATGAAATACATATGGTATTTCTGCACCATGATAGGAATTTCCATAAGTAAATACATAAGAATAAACAGCAGCACCATTTTGGTCAGCTTTATGTGTCATAATTTTTAACAATGGTAGTCTGATAGTTGTAAATACTATAGCATTTGTATTACATAACATTGTTGCTGATAATAATATTGCCGTAAACATTCTAAATCTTTTCATGTATACATTTCTCCTTTCCTTATTCAAAACATTCCTCAAATATAGTAAGTATTTCTTCATGTGTCATTTTTTTATAGCTTCCCATAGAAATATTGCAAGAATATGCAATTTCTTTTAACATACTTTTATCATTCATTCCCAATTCATGCAATGTAGAAGGTAAACCGATTTCTTTTATAAAATTTGCTAATGCTTCCAATCCTGCTAATGCAATTTCTTGTTCTGTTTTTCCCTCTGGTGAAATATCCCATACACGTTTTGCAAAACGTACAAATTTTATCATACCATTTTGATAAATATGACGATAATAAACTGGGTGTAATATAGCTAATCCTTCTCCATGATTACAATTTGTGTAAGCACCTAATTGATGCTCCATTTGATGACACTGAAAATCACATTTTTTACCTAATTTGATAATACGATTTTCTGCCATTGTGGATTCCCACATTAAATTACTTCTTGCAGAATAATCCTCTGGGTTTTGTATAGACGCTCTTAAATCTCTTATCACACCCCTCATCAATGCCTCTGAAATATCATCAGATACATTTTCTTCATCGCAAGTACTGAAATAAGTTTCCATAATATGACTTAATATATCAAATCCCCCAGACACCATTTGCTTTTTGGGTACGCTAAATGTATATGTTGCGTCCATAAATGCAAAACGGGCATTACAAGCTGTATAGTCACGACCTGTTTTTATTTTTTTCTCCTCATTTGTAATCACTGCACCGCCATTCATTTCACTGCCTGTACCAGCAACGGTTACTATAACACCTAATGGTAAAGGTTTAAAATTGATAATACCTGCTCTTTCCCAAAAATCTTCCCAAACATCACCTTTATAAACAGTTGCAAGTGAAATTGCTTTGCAACAGTCCATAACAGAGCCACCACCTACTGCCAATATCATATCAACTTGTTTTTCTTTTGCTAATTTTGCACCTTGCTGTACTTTAGCATAGGTTGGATTTGACATAATACCAGAAAACTCTATGACATTTTTTCCAGCAGTTTGTAATATTTTTATAATTTCATCATAAATACCATTTTTTTTAATAGAACCACCACCATAAGCAAACATAACTGTATTTCCGTATTTTGATAATTCTTCTGCAAGATATTCTTTCACACAACCTTTTCCGAAATAAGTTTTTGTTGTATTTTCAAATATAAAATTGTTCATACTATCCGTCCTTTCTTTTTCTATTTCTAAATTAAATTTATTATAATTCCGATATAATATAATAAGAAGTATCGTTTTGTTATGTAGTATGAACCCTAAACTTAAAACAAAAAGCACCTGCTATTATGCAAGTGCTTTTTATTATTCTGTAAATGCTTTTTTTACAGCATAAACAAATTTTTCTACTGTTTTAGAGGGTATAGGAGAATGTAATAGTCCAAAAGGAATTTCATATTTCCAATCCACTGGAATGATTTTGAGCATAGGGTGGACATTTTTCCATTGTGGAACTGCCATTAAAATTGCATTTTCATGTTCACACTGATTAAAAACTTCTATGTTATAAAATGAAAAATCTATAATTTCAATTTCTGGATAATGTTCCCATAAATTATCCCTCAGCATATCAACATATTTACTCCAATTTCTTTTCATCAACATCAATTTCTGTCCATATAAATCCTCTATCAAAAGTTTTTCTTTTTGTGCTAATGGGTGATAAATAGAAACAGCACAACAAATTGGTACTTTCATTAACTCTGTTGCTGCGCAATTTCTTAATGTCAACATGGTTTCATCAAATATTCCTGCTACAACGTCAATATTTTGTCCCAAATTTTTTAAAATTTCTCTTGCATTTTCTGGTGTATTTTCAAAGTTGATTACTTCAAATTTCAGTTCTGGAAAAATTTTATGGATTTTAGACCATAATTCCATTAAAAATTGGCAAGGTGTCATTAAAGAAGTGCCTAATCTAATACGATTTTCATTGTTCATCATGGCATTTTTAGCACGTACTTGGGCATCTTTAGCATATTGTATCATATATTTTGCATCTTGATAATAAGACTTTCCTGCATTGGTTAGCGTCAAACCTCTAGGTGTTCTATAAAATAACTGTACTTCTAAATTACTTTCTAGTAAATTGATTTGCTTCATTACTGCCGTAGGGGAAATATACATTATTTCACTTGCTTTTGAAAAACTTCCTACGTCTGCAACTTGTATAAAAGTATCTAATTGATGATTGTACATTTCATTTTTCTCCTTTGTTTTAAATTCAGTATAAAATAAGTTGTTGTATTTTGCATTTATTTACTTTTAGACAGACAATATACTAATTCACTTTTGCTTTTGTAT
>ERZ808044.1781-NODE-1781-length-10198-cov-3.770280_pt1 | contig 10198 bp, 10 predicted proteins | sample MGYA00380195_ERZ808044 | MGnify/ENA primary metagenome ERZ808044 (study PRJEB31490, sample SAMN06133423) | mouse gut metagenome | isolation source: Z7_2 | host: mice | place: China: Chengdu | collected 2015-05 ...
CTTGTACTTCCCCTGACATACAAAAGATTTATGAGATCTCCTTCATTTTCTTCATTGCAAAACGCCAGTAAGCGGCCTTTACCATAGTATGTTCCGCATGACAATGCAGTACTGTTTTTCCCAGTTTGTACATCTGGCTGATTTAAAGTGACAAAAAAGCGATATTTTTTTACTACTTCAAGTCATAGAAATACCGCCTTTACTGTGTTTTTATTTAGTTTTAGCGGAAGTTTTTCTCCCCCTTATACTCCCAATAGGCACCACTGTAACATGAGGTTTAGGGAAGTGTCAAGAAAATATTTACAAAATTATTACATGTTTTGGAGCCAAAATTGGTTATTTCTTTTAAAAAGTTTCTGCAATGTGTTTTGCTAACATCGGAATATCTAGTATTGCATCATCACAAAACTTTTTATACCTTTCAGCTCCAAAATAATCTATTTGATTATATTGAATCTGCTCCAAATAACTTTGCATGTAAAAATCTTCTAGTTCAGAAATTGAAAGCAAATAATTAGTTTTTCTTGTCATAGGGTTTTTGAATACCTTCCAACTTATTTTACCCTCAAAACTATCAATGCACTTTTTAAGAGTATCAACTAAATTTTCTGGACAAGATTCTTGCACTCTGAATACAAGTATCGGTATATTTCGGTACCTGTCGTCTTCGATGTACATATTATATCGCATCCATTCGATAGGTAACTTTGAATGAATGATTTTTCCTATACATGTTTCATTTTTATTCATATACTCACCTTACTCCATTATTTCAAATACATCAAAACCATCTGGGTTAATTTCTCGCAACACATTAAAGTAATTATCTTTTAATACAGGGACATTTGTATACCTTGGATCGTAGATATATGTTCCATCTGAATATACTTCGTGATAAATATATTCTACCTGATTATTGTATTCATAACCATTTATATATCCGCTTTTCCCCTCTATATGATATATTTTACCCTCCTGACCTGCTGCATCGTAAAAATCCTGTGCAATCTCAGAACAATCATAACCAAAATCTGTTCTGTAGTAATCACTATTTAATAACTTGTTGAATTTACTTTGAATTGTTTCTGAACCACCCTTGACATCGAGTCTGACCGCTTATGTTTTTTCAAGCAGTTCCATTCCCTTTGAAAAAAATCAACACTCTCCAAAGCAATGCCTTCACTGCTTAAAATTTTACCATCTTTTCTCTGCATTTACTACAAAAATCTGTTTCTTAATTAAGGTTTTCCGGTACTTCCGGCATCCGATACTCTGTCTTGTTTTTCAGCATTCCATAGATAATACTGATTAACTTACGGGAAATCAGTATCAAAGCCTGTGGCTTACTTTTTCCCCTAGCTAACTGCCTTTTTATAATACGCATAAAAAGCCGGATTCCTCGGCAAACCTTTGGATGATAGCTGAATCATCTGAATTGCAAGAAAATAGATTGTTCCCTGCAATCTTCTGTTTCCCTGTTTTGAAGGCTTATCGTCACCTTTTCCTGAAGATGAGAATTTTACAGGTGCAATCCCCGCAAAGTTCGCCAGCTTGTTCGCGTTAGGAAATCTTCGGATGTCCCCAATCTCCGAAAGCAGTTTCGCAACGGTGATATCGCTGACACCGGGGATGGTGTTTAAGGTACACCCAAACCTTGGAAGAAAGTCAGCGATAGCCCTGTCTACTTCCTCAAGCTGATTGACATAGTGCCGAACATCGCGTACCAGACCTCTTGTGATTTCATCACGTTCCGGCTGATAGTCCCTTGTGGTGTTTCCGTCTGCCTTAACTGCATTCAATATCTTCTGACACTTGCGTATGGAAAACTGATTATGGCTGACCGGAATTAATTCCTCTGCCAGTTCCTCCACTGTTTTACCTTTCAGCAACCAGGGGGATGGATAATGCTCCCAAAAGTACAGTGCTGTGGGTCTGCCGATGTCCTGAAAGAATTGCTTGTAGCTTGGATAAGCAACACAAACCTGTTCATGCAACTGATTTTTCAGTCTAATATGATGAGTCTTTAAGTTTGCTCTGCGGTTTACCAACTGGCTGAGCGTCCAGTACATGTCTTCCGGCATGGCATCAGGCAGCTTATTCAGTTCGTTGATTGCTACCCTTGCTACACACTGAGCATCGTAGCTGTCGTTTTTCTTATACTGCGGTACGCTCTTTCGGTAAGCGTAGGACAGTGCTGGATTCACATCTTTCACAATGTAATTTCGTTCAATCAGCCATGCAGCCAATGCCCTGCCATAGCCATAGGAATTTTCCAAAGCAAAAACAATTCCCGTACCGTCAGTACAATATTTTTTACATTTAGTTATTAACTTCCCAAACTCGGAGGGCTTATTCTGAAAAGTAATCTCTCCGAGTTTTTCGTTAAAGCAGTCCATGATGACTGCTGTATGCTGTTCCTTGTGGAGATCTAACCCCACATAAATAAACTTCGTCTTGTCATACATAAATTCTTTCCTCCCAAATCTTTTGACTTCAAAATACAGGCAACCTCAACTGATAAGCCAGTATCCCCGAATTACGCACTAGGCAACGAGGTCGGCACGGGTGGTTCAGCCAATCTACTTATCCGCTTAGGATTAAGGATTTCCCTGTGAACACAGGACACAAAGCAGAAGAACTCTCCTTCGTGGTGTGTGATGTTAACTCTGACAGGGAAAGGTTGCAAGTAAATTTTTCAATTTGGGAGCAGATTTTTCATTTTAAACCATAAAAATAGGCAAAATCAGCGTTATGCCATAAACCTAAAACAGAGAAAAAACAGGAATAATGCACAACTTTACTTTTCCTCCACACAAAACAACTTTCTCTTACCCCTGTAAGAGCCTGTGTTGCCCCTGTGTGCAATTTTATGACCAAGGTCGAGATAGTTACCCATAACGGAATCTTTGGACCTTGTTGGGGAAATGTGAAAGACATGATATCCTAATATACTGCTAAAATCGGTAGGGTCGAAAATAGTGCAGGTTAAAGGGCTTATGCCGCCAAAGAACGGCACAAGCCGATGAACGCCCACCGGCAGAGCCGGTGGGGCTATCCAGCATGGCATAACTTTTCCCTAAGTCCGGAAATTTTTATGCCATGGACACTCTTTTGTCTATTCTGCTTTATTTTCCCTGCAAATTTTCATTGGATTCTGTGAATGGATGGATTCCGATTTCTGTGGTATCGTGTGTTGGCAGAAAGGAGGGGTTACTTATGGTGAACATGGATATTTTTCAACTGTTTTTCAATTACCTGGAAGAACGACCTTATAACAATGTATACCAAAATGTAAAGCAGGATGCTGATTATCTGGAAGCTGCGGCGAAAGAAACCAAACTCAGCCAGCAATTCAAAGAATTGGATTTATCGGATGAACAGAGAAAAATCATAATGCGGCGGACCGATGCCATTCAGGCACAGGAATCTGCTTACACAGCCGTTGTGTTCCGGATGGGTATGCAATTGTGTTTTTCCCTGCTAATGCAGCTATTTAACATATAAAAGTGGATAAAAAATCAGCGGTATTTCATGACTTATTAGGGCCTTAGAAATACCGCTGACACAGTGTTTTTGCTTAAACTCTTTCTTCCCCCCTTATACCCCCTGGTGCGTGCCATTGTAACATGGGGTTTAGGGGAGTGTCAAGGAAAATGCAGACAAAATTTTTACGTTGTTACATGCTATATATGTTATTTCATTTTTATAATACATTACCTTGTGAATTTTTTATCTGTTGAGGATAATTATGATAATTAATTTCTATTAGATTACCCTCTTTAAGTCTTTGAGTTTTGTCGACAATAATTTTTACAATTTTCATTGCACATGCATGGTATTCTTCATAATCAGGGTCATCATCATCTAATCCATTATCTGTTTCATAACACGTATCTACTTGTGCTTCGATAATATCCCCGTCTGAATATGTTAGTATATAGATTTGAGTTGCATTGTCATTAATTGATAAGAAAAGATTTTCCATAATTCTTCTCTCGTTATCTGAAAAAAACAAATTTTCACCTCTTTCTACTGTATCGGTTGTGCTGGAACAATATGTGTTCCTGTTTTTGAATAATGAATTATTCCCACTGTTGTATCAACCGCTTCATTTGTTGCTGGATTTACATACTGTCCTATTACTTCACCAAAGTTAACACGTTCCTTATTTGTACCTATCCACTCTCCCGTACCTGCAAAGTTATCTACTAACCGTTGTGCATCATCCACTGTTCCATTAAAAACACTTCTTCCTTCTATAAAATTATTATTTCCTACAATATGTTTGCCTTGTTTTCCAGCGTTTACTGTTGTATCAAATCCGTTTACGGTTTGTGTACCACCCTCAACCTCACCAGCCTCTTTCTCTACCGCTTTCACCTCCTCAGCATACTTTCTCACCTCCGCCGCCTGCCTGCTGGCTCTGGTCTGCTCGGCTGTCATATCCCACAAAATCAAGCTCGCATATGCAAGCTCCATTCCTTTTTCAGCATACCATCTGATATGCTGTTTGTTCTTTTCCTGCCACTCGTAATAGGAATTTGTTTCAATCCGCTCTGCTGTGTCTTCACAATCCTTCCTCAGCAGTTCTATCATTGCTTCATTTAGCAAATCAGGCTGCCAGCCTGGCACTTCGTACATTCCGCTTGTACTTCCCCTGACATACAAAAGATTTATGAGATCTCCTTCATTTTCTTCATTGCAAAACGCCAGTAAGCGGCCAATAGCGGCCTTTACCATATCCGTCTGTAAACTGGGTTCGGAATAAAGTACCTGTATCTGTATCTCCCCATTCTTCTCTACATAATCTTCCAAAAACTGGAGTGCAAGCTTATACATCCCCTCATTCAGGTACACACTCCCCCAAGGATTTCGCAATACATCAAACAGTCCCGGATATTTCTCTTCCATATTCTGTAAAAACGTAAGTTCCTCTACTATTCGTGCTGCTTCTACACCATCCTGCCCTGATGTAACCGCCTCTATTGCCACCCCAAAAGTCTTACATATTAATATAGACTTCGTTGTAATAATTTCTATCACTTCATCATGGTCAACACCATCTGGGCCGTTTCCACCAGATTGGTTCCGCTGTCCATGCTGCATTTTTGTATATACTTGTGGGCCTCCTCTTCGGTCATGTAATTTCGGTTTATCAACACTTCCTTTGCATCCTTGATCAGCCTGATTTCCTCAGCGCTTCTTTCCCTTGGACAATTCTTTTTCCTGCGTCTTTTCCTCTCTATGGCCCTGATCATCATATCAACCGTATTAATTAGATCATGCACCTTAAGGGGCATGGAAAGACACATGATTCCCTCCTGCACCATGCCTCCGCCTATAATCTGCTGGGATGCGACCAGCAGCATTTCAAACCCGGGAGGCATATCCTGGTGCAGTTGCGCATAGATCATATCTGCCAGCTTATACCCGCAAATGATGATTCCGTCGTTTAATCCGTCTGCAAGCGCAATCGCCTGCGCCCCGGTAGTACAGGCACCAGTTACAGGAATCCCGTTTCTCACCAGAAGATTTTTTAAATTTTTCGCATCCTCCGGCTTGGGAAGGGCAACAATTATACCTGTCATCCGCACACCTCCTCATCCTGTATTTTTGCACGTATTAATACTGGTTTAAATATTGATTCACTTCCCAATCGGTAACCTGTGAAGCATAATTTGCCCATTCCTTTCTCTTTGCTTCTATATATTTTGTGGACACGTGCCTTCCCAGCACATCTCTGATAAATTCATCCTTCTCCAATTCATTTACTGCTTCGATCAAGGTTCCTGGAATCGCTTCAATACCCAGCTTTTTCTTTTCCTCCTCAGACATGGCAAAAATATTTGTATCCACACTTGCCGGAGGCTCAATCTGATTTATAATCCCGTCCAGTCCTGCCCGCAGGCATACTGCCAATGCCAGATAAGGATTGGCGGAAGGATCGGGACAACGCAGTTCAATTCTTGTACCGGCTCCTCTCGAAGCAGGAATACGGATCAGGGGACTTCTATTGGTAGAACTCCATGCAATATATACCGGTGCCTCATATCCCGGCACCAGGCGCTTATAGGAATTAACCAAAGGATTGGTGATTGCAGTCATGCCTTTCATATGTTTCATAATACCGCCAATAAAATAGTAAGCCGCTTTGCTCAGTCCTAATTCGTCCTCGGGATCATTAAATATATTTTTTCCATCCTTGGACAAGGACATATTAATATGCATACCGGAACCATTTACACCAAATTTAGGCTTCGGCATAAAGGTTGCATGCAGTCCATGCCTTTTTGCAATGGTTTTCACTGCCAGCTTAAAGGTCATAATATTGTCCGCCGTTGCCAGTGCTTCATCATACTGAAAATCGATTTCATGCTGGGCTGGCGCCACTTCATGATGAGATGCCTCAACGATAAAGCCCATATCCTCTAAGGTAAGCACCATATCTCTTCTTGCATTCTCTCCCAAATCCAAAGGTCCTAAATCAAAATAACCTGCCTTTTCATGGGTAAGAGTAGTCGGCATTCCATTTTCATCTGTATGAAATAAGAAAAACTCGCACTCCGGTCCCACCTCAAAACAATACCCTAAATCTTCCGCCTCCTTAATGGCCCTTTTTAAAATATATCTGGGATCACCTTCAAAAGGCATCCCATTAGGGCGGTAAACATCACAAATAAGCCTTGCCACCTTTCCCTGCTGGGGCCTCCAGGGGAAAATTTCCAAGGTATTTAAATCGGGATACAGATACATATCCGATTCCTCAATCCTGACAAAGCCTTCGATTGAAGAACCGTCAAACATACACTCATTATTTAAAGCTTTTTCAAGCTGGCTGGCTGTAATGGCCACATTTTTAAGACTGCCGAACATATCCGTAAACTGTAGTCTGATAAATTCCACATCCTCATCCTTTACCAGTTCCATAATATCTTTCTTTGAATAATTTTTCTTCATAACCGTTCTTTCCTTTCTTCATGCCTATGATATAAATTGGCTGATAACATCAAAAAAAAGCCTTCCTCCCACAGCCGGCACTTATGCCTTCTGTTATAAGAACGCCTTTGTTCTGTACCAGAATAACAGTCTTTTTATCTTTTTGTCAATACCAGCTTACAAAAATGCATAAATCCCCGACTCTAATAATACTATAGTAAAAAGAATGTAACGGGGAAATCCTATGAGCTCCAAAACCAAAATCGTTGTACTTCATCTGAAAGAATTAATATATACCGGTATCTTCGCTGTACTGGGGATATTATTTATCATTCTCCTGATCATTATGTTTGTGCCCAAAAATAAGGAAGAAAATAATGCTGTGGAACCCCCTGCTGCTACATATGTTCCCGGCATATATACCACCTCTCTTATTTTAAATGATAATGCGGTGGATGTAGAAGTCACTGTGGATGAAACCAACATTAACGACATCCGTATTGTGAATCTGGATGAAGCTGTTGCCACTATGTTTCCACTTTTAGAACCTTCCTTTGACGATCTGGCAAACCAGATCATAAAAAATCAGTCATTGGATAACATCACCTATGCAGATGACAATAAGTACACCTCTATGGTACTTTTAAATGCCATCAAAACTTCCCTTGGAAAAGCGGCAGCTCCCTCACCTTCTCCTTCCTCTTCCGCTTCTCCCTCGTCAAAATAAGCAGGGCCCTGGCACAAAAAAATATTCTTATGTACACAGACGGGCAGTGCGCTTTTGCGGACTGCCCATATAAAACAACGATTCAGTTTATCCTCTAAGCAAATCACATTTCTTCTGCCTGTTCCATCCATATCCGCACGCAGGCGTCAGAGGGCATACGCAAATCCCCCCTTGGAGACAATGCAACACTTCCCACCTTGGGACCATCCGGCAGGCAGGAACGCTTAAACTGCTGGGCAAAAAACCTTTTGTAAAAGACTTTCATCCACCCTTTTATCTCTTCCTCTGTATATTGTCCTGCAAAGGACTGCTTTGCAATCCGGAAAATCTTAGCCGGTTCAAATCCACACCGCAGCATATAATACAGGAAAAAGTCATGAAGCTCATACGGCCCTACCAAATCCTCTGTTTTCTGTGATATTTTACCTCCCTTTGGAGGCAGCAGCTCCGGACTTACCGGTGTGTCAAGCACATCAAAAAGAATCCTTTTTAACGTCTCTTTTCCACAGGTATCTGCATAATACTCCACCAAATGGCGCACCAGAGTTTTGGGCACCCCTGCATTTACACCATACATAGACATGTGATCGCCATTGTAGGTAGCCCAGCCTAAAGCAAGCTCCGACATATCTCCAGTACCGATTACCATTCCACATTCCCGGTTAGCTATATCCATAAGAACCTGAGTGCGCTCTCTTGCCTGGCTGTTTTCATAGGTCACGTCATGGGTTTGCGGATTTTGCCCAATATCCCGAAAATGCGCTGTAACCGCTTCTTTAATATTGATTTCCTCCAATGATACTCCTAATTCCTTCGCCAGTTTGCAGGCATTTTCATAGGTTCTGTCAGTGGTGCCAAAACAAGGCATTGTAACAGCAACAATATTTTTTTTCTCTATTTTCAACCTGTCAAAAGTCCTTACTGTAACCAAAAGTGCCAGCGTGGAATCCAGTCCGCCGGATACCCCGACCACTGCCTTGCAGCATCCGGTATGCTGAAGTCTTTTTTTCAATCCCATAGACTGAATGGACAAAATTTCTTCGCAGCGTTTTCCCCTTTCCCTTCGGTCATCAGGCACAAAAGGCATACAGGGAAAGGTTCTGGTAAGCTTTGTCTCCTCCTTTTCCAGATGAAAGGGGAGCACAAGATATTCTTCCTTTTCTCTCCTGCCACACGCAAAAGTGCTCATTCTTCTGCGTTCCATACGCAGCCTGTTAATATCGATTTCCCCATATAATATCTGGCTTTCAAACTGCTTGCTTTGTGCCAGAACAGTTCCATTTTCTGCAATTATGTCATGGCCGCCGAAAACCAGATCCTGTGTGGATTCACCCTCTCCGCTGCTACAGTACACATAACCTGCAATCAATTTTGCACTGGAAGATTTTACCAGCATCTCCCGGTAAACATCTTTGCCAATGGTTTCATTGGAGGCAGATAAGTTCACCAGAATCACCGCTCCAGCCAGTGCGTGTGAAATCCCTGGCGCATCTGGAGCCCATATATCCTCACAGATTTCACAGCCCACCACAAGTCCTTCCATCTTATCTGCCTGTAATAATATGTTAGTTCCAAAAGGTATTTCTTTTCCTTCAAAAAGAAAAGATACCGGTTTTTTATTCCCTTCCTGAAAATGTCTTGTTTCATAAAATTCTCCATAGGATGGAATAAAGGTCTTGGGAATAAAACAAAGAATTTCTCCGTTATGGACTGCTGCCGCCACATTATAAAGCTTCCCGTCCCGTTCCAGAGGAAGTCCCACAAACACAAGTGCATCCTTCCCTGACGTAGCTGCCGCCACCCTTACAAGTTGTTCTTTACAGGAAGTAAGAAGCCTTTCCTGCAAAAATAAGTCTCCACAGGTATATCCGCTGATACAAAGCTCTGGAAACACAATAATTTTAGCGCCTTTTTCCGCCGCCTCCTGGATTCCTGCGCAGATCTGGTCTGCATTATAAATTGTATCCGCCACTTTCACCTTAGGCGTCACTGCCGATACTTTAATAAATCCATGCTTCATAAAAACATACCTTTCCAGCCTTTTACATGCCTGCGCCCAAACCTCTTCAAATTAAAAGCTATCTGCTGCACTTATTCAAAAGTGCCTTAAGTTCCTCCACCGAAAAGCTGTAAGAGGTATTACAAAAATGACAATTCACCTCCACCGGCTTATTTTCGGAAATCATCTCATGAATTTCCTTTTTCCCTATGCTGATAATTGCCTTTTCCACACGTTTTTTATCGCAATTACAATAAAACCTGACCGGCAGAGTATCTGTAATTTCCACATCCATTCCCTTAAGAACCATCTCCAGCATCTGTTTAGGAGTTTTTCCCTCATCCAGCACCGAAGTAACAGAAGAAAACTCTGCCAGATTCTGTTCCAGCCTTGAGATCACCGCATCCTCCGTAAAGGGCATAAGCTGCACAATAAATCCACCTGCCTGCTTTACCGTATTATCCTTTTCCATCAAGACACCAAGTCCTACGCTGGAGGGCACCTGCTCGGAGGTTGCAAAATAATAAGTAAGGTCT
>ERZ808044.1782-NODE-1782-length-10197-cov-3.603656_pt1 | contig 10197 bp, 14 predicted proteins | sample MGYA00380195_ERZ808044 | MGnify/ENA primary metagenome ERZ808044 (study PRJEB31490, sample SAMN06133423) | mouse gut metagenome | isolation source: Z7_2 | host: mice | place: China: Chengdu | collected 2015-05 ...
CGAAGGTAGACTGGGAGGAACCCCGTCCGGGGATGGCCGTTCCCGCAGAGGAGAAAGAAAACCCACCCGGCCAAGCACAGGAACAGTTACCGGGACAGGTAAACCTAGAAGAAGCCATAGAAGAGATAGAAAAGGGCACCACATCATACATAGAACCTGATAGTCCCCGGCCGGCAGCAGGCCAGGATCTGGACACGGAATGGGAAAACTTGAAAAAAGCTCTGTCTCTCGAACTACGGCTGATGAATATGCCGGGCGCGCCGTCGAACGTTGAGTTATCCCGGCAGGATGCCAAAAACATAAAAAGGATACGGAAAAACCTGATCAATATGGCGGCATTGATCGAGCAGGAACTACTGCGCCGGGGGGAGAGTTTTTAATGTCCAGGAGCATCCTGCAGGACAAGTGCGGCGGAGAATGTTACCTCTGTAACATGCTGCTGGGAATAGACAGCCCGGCGGCCAGCCGAGAGGAACACCATGTAATGCACGGCACAGCCAACCGGCGGCTGGCCGAGCATTACGGCCTAAAAGTCTATCTCTGCCCCTATCACCACCGCAGCGGTCCACAGGCGGCCCATAGATGCCACCAGACAGATATCATGCTAAAACGAGCCGCCCAGAGGGAATTTGAGCGAAAATACAGTCGCAAGAAGTGGATGGAAGTCTTTGGGAAGAACTATCTGGATGACGCGCAGGCAGCAGGCCAGGAACCAGCATCCGGGGACATCGGGCGGCAGCAGGCGGACAGCCCGCCGCAACCTGTAAAAATCAACAAAACCAGCCTTTTAGTCAACTAAATATATCACAAAATACGCCACCGGGATTCTACTTCCTGGAACAGAATCCCGGGAAGGAGGGAACATGAAGATATCAAAATTCGCACAGACCGTTAAGAGCACAGGCCATTGTATCGTGTATCACACACCCGGGGAAATATATCTGGGCACCGGGGCAAGCATCTACAAGGCATCGGAGATCCCGAATATGACCGGCGATTCCCAGATCGCCGCCGTGTTGGACATTGATCACAAAAAAATGAAAAAGATTCACCTGGAGGAAAAATACTGCGAGAGCAGAGCAGATATATGCGGAATTGATCTCAGCGAGGATCCATACATACAAATAGATACAATCAAGATGGATGCGGCGGCAGCGATTGACGGGAAAATCTACGAGACATTCCTCTGCCACGACAACGGGGAGATACTATTTTTTGACGGGTCGCTGCTGGATCCGATCAAAGATAGGATCAAAAAGGAGGATGCCTATATAGGCTATACAGCCAGGATACACCCTAAAGGCCACAAATACATCATAGTTAAGGATGGTTTCGAAGTCCTGGCCGCAATCCTGCCGGTGAAAGTATTATCAGACAAATATATAAAGAATCTCAGAGAGTTTTACATTCGATGCGATGAACAATACAAATGGCAGCAGGCCGTTGCGGACGGATCGGATCACCTGGCGGCCATCTATCCACATGCCCAAAGCGGCGGCCCGGATCTGGCTGCGGGTGACAGACGTAAAGATCCAGCGTCTCCAGGACATGACCTTGGACGATTTTATACAGGAGGGAGTGCAAATCCACCCGAAAGCATATAATGACCCGGAAAATGCATATGCACAAGCCAAGAGGATATTTGCCAGAATATGGGATTCTACACTTCATGGATCCGACAAAGATAAATACGGCTGGGACGCCAATCCCTGGGTTTGGGCGATAGAATTCGAACAGTGCGAAAAGCCGGAAGAAGGAGGCCATTAATGACGAAAGAAACATTAAACAAAGGCGTAATGTTAAATCGCGCCATCAAGGAAACAGAGGAAGAAATAAAAAATATAGTAAGTGCCAGCAATTTGTGCTATAAGATCGAAAGGAGAGACCCCGATATAGAAAGATTAATCCTGATGGTCCCGGACGGCAACAGGGATATGCCCATCCAGATTACACCGCAGGCGGCCATAGAAGCGCTGGGGTTCGATCTGCGAAAACTGAATGAAAAACAGGAACGAATGGAAAAAGAATTCAAAGAACTTTAATGGCGAGTAGAAAAGGAGGAACATAATTATGTTCGAAGAGGATGAAACAGAAAAAACAAAGCCCAGATGCCAGGGCTGCGAACATAGAAAACGCGTATATGCCCAGAGCGACTTTTCATTTTGGGGCTGTTATCATCGTCCGTATACCGGCAAACGAGTGGCAGAGATTAAGAATTGCCCCAAAAGAAAATGAGCAGTAGATCAAAATGGAGAAAAAATAATGAAAAATGCGATAAATACTGAATGCGAAGAGCATTCCTACAAAGAAGCGGAACAGCAGCGCATAGAGGAATTCCGGGAGGCAGCAGGCCGCGTATTCTCTGCAAACATGATCAAGGAAATGAAAGATATGGGATTCTTCCTCTGCCCGGCCAGCCTGGGCCACCACGGGGATCACATCGGCGGCTTATACGATCACAGTATGGCAGTGCTCCGGGCGCTGGAACAACTCACCACATGTCTGGATCTGTCCTGGCAGCGCAAAGAATCACCGATCCTGATAGCCGTATTCCACGACTGGGCAAAACTGCAGGATTATATCCAGATCGGGACGGGCAGAGAGATCCAGTACATTCACAATACCCACAAAACCCTTCATGGCCACGGGAACATAAGTGTCATAATGGCATTGCAATTTCTGCAAAACCACATCAGTGCCCCCAAATTAACCCAGGAAGAGATCGCCTGCATCAGATATCACATGGGAGCATTTGTCAAAGACCGGGACGAGTGGGGCTGGTACACAGATGCCATCAAAACATTCCCCAATGTGCTCTGGACGCACACGGCGGACATGATGGCATCTCAGATCGCGGGGGTATAATCGGCAGGAGAGAGCATAGCCATAAAGGCTAAGCTGCACCGGCGCAACTACAAATCTATAATATGACGCCCCGGTGGCAGCAGGGGCCTGAGAGGAGAACATCAAGTGGAAATGACCAAAAAACGCTTAGAAGCATACAGGAGCGAAACGCGGGAGATCGAAGAACTAAAAAGCAAACTCAAAGCCCTGTCCCTGGAGAATTACACCGGGAATGATGTGATCCTGGATTACCGCAGTGGATTTCCTATTCCGCAGGCCGTGGTGGGTACAGACATAGATGCGTACCAGACGCGCAAAGAGCGCATGCAGGCAGAAATCTCCCGATTAGAGCAACGATGCCTGGAAACAGAGCAGTGGATACAGGATATCCCCGACAGCGTTACCAGGAGGATTTTCAGGTTATACTTTGAGGAGGGCCAAGGGCAGCAGGCCATAGCCAAACGCCTGCATATGGACCGCAGTTGCGTCAGCAGAAAAATCAGTAATTACATAAAATGCGAATAAATCATAAATTTCGGAGAAAAGGCGTTTGGCTTTTTCTCCGATTTACATGTTTGTTCGTACAGAATACATGAATAATAATGTTATTGACAATGAATGGAATACCATGTAAAATGTAAATGAAGAATAAGGGAGGTACTAAATGTGCTTACGTATAAAATTGATGTATTGGAGACGTTAAAGGAAGCTGGATATAATACCACTAGACTGAGGAAAGAAAAATTACTAAACGAAAGCGCGATACAATATATAAGGGAAGGAAAGCCAGTAGGTGCAAAAGCCCTTGACAATATCTGTATGCTATTAGACATGCAGCCAGGAAACATACTGAAATATGTTGAAAATGCAGATAATCCTACAAACAATAAAAATTGAATGGGAACACATGAAAAAAGATGTAAAAATACATTGACAATACATGAAATATGATGTATACTATAATTAGTCCAAGTGATTAAGGATTAATAACCCAAGAGGGAGAAAGGAGGGTACATGGAACAGATGAACATGCAGGAGAACGCAAGACTGGTTTTGGGATTGAGGGCCGCCGGATGGAGTGAGAGGAAAATCAATGATTTCATTCTCTACATTGAGACCGGTGAGGAGCAGTATAAGCCGGAGCCGGACGCAAAGGAAAAGGCTGAATAAATCAGCCAGGAAAGATGAAAGGGGCGGCAGATATAAGCCGCCCCCTTTTCACAAGATGCAGAAAGAAAAAGTCATAAAAAATGAAATTGCTCACAAAACACATTTATAATATAATCCAGAGGACCCAGCAAAAAGTTCTCTGACATGTATAACTTCCTAAAGGGCGCCCGGAATAACTCCTGGTGCTCTTTTTGTACCGCAAGAACCTGTACAAACATAGGTTCTGTGGGGAGCAGGAATACGCCTTGCGGGTCGGTGATCCCAAAATCTGTCTAGCTAATAACATTTTTTAGGGGCATTGCCGAATTGGGGACTGTGAAAATGATGAAAAAAGAGCAAGAATTCAATGAAATATTGGTGAGCTCCAAAGTCCTGGAATCCTTGTTCAGTCTAAAGGATCGGAGCATCCGGGACCTGGCGGACAAGGGAATCGTTAAAAGGGATTCTCATGGAAAATATTTGTTATGGGAATCGGCAAAAAGCTATATCACGTTCCTAAAAGTGATAAACGCCGGGAAGAACAACAGAAGTTCTGTGGCTGAGGATGGGGAGAGCATAGATCTGGAGGAAGAAAAGGCCCAGCACGAGCGCCTGAAAAGGCAGATCACAGAGATTAAGTTACAGCTGATCCGGGGCCAGACCCACAAGTCAGAGGATGTGGAACGTGTCATGACAGATATGTTCGTCAGGTTCAAATCGAAGATGGCAGCCCTTCCGGCAAAGCTGGCCAGGAGGCTGGAGAACAAGAAAAGAAGCGATATTCAGTCGATCCTAAGAAAAGAAATAGACAGCGCATTGATAGAGCTGGCCGCCTACAGTCCGGCGGATTTCTACTCAGACGAACATATAGAGATACGAAATGAGGATCTAGAAACATTGTTAGAAGGTGAGGATGATGCAAAAGGAAGTTAGCTGGCACACCCTGAGTTTGATTTGCAAGCTGGCAAAGCAACTGAAACCGAAGGAGAATATGACCATCAGCCAATGGGCTGATAAGTACATGGTCCTGCCCGAAGGATCAAGCGAGTCGGGGCGGTATTCTTCAGAGACAGTCCCGTATCAGAAAGTGATCATGGATGCGATTACAGACCCAGAGGTTGTAGATGTGTCCGTAATGAGTTCTTCACAAGTAGGGAAAACCCTCATCATTATTTGCGGGATCTGCTACTACATAGAATACGAACCAGCGCCCCAGATGATGGTGATGCCAACTATTTCGGACGCTGAAAAGTTTTCAAAGACCCGATTGGCCTCTACCTTTGCGGCAATTCCACAACTTGCCGCAAAGGTAGCCGATCCCAAAGCGAGAAATTCAAACAACACGATTCTTCTTAAATGTTACCCTGGAGGTAGTATCTCGATTGGCGGGGCCAATTCTCCGTCTTCTCTGGCGTCTGATCCCCGCCGGATCATATGGATGGATGAGGTGGACCGCTTCCCGGAATCCGCCGGATCAGAGGGGAACCCGGTCAAACTGGCGGAAAAGAGAGCTACGACTTACTGGAATAAGAAGCACATTAAGACTTCTACCCCGACAATTAAGGGGAAGAGCAGGATAGAGGATGCTTACCATGAAGGGTCTATGGAGGAGTGGAACGTGCGCTGCCCCGAGTGTGGAGCGTGGCAGCCGTATGAGTTTGGCAGGGTCAATTTTGACACAGTGACTATGACTTGCAAAGAATGCGGGTGCTTGTGCAGCGAGAGGGCCTGGAAAGACAGTGAGCACAAATGGATTGCCCGGCATCCAGAGAGAAAGAAAAAAAGGAGTTTTCACTTGAATGAACTGGCCAGTCCGTTTGTGGATTGGGAAGAAATCATAGAGGGATGGAAGAAAGCAAATGAAAGACTGGAGAAATTGCATGATCCTGAGGATTTAAAGGTATTCATCAACACGGTTTTAGGAGAGACATGGGATGAGACACAATATGTGGATGATGTGATAAGCGATGATGTGCTGGAAAAGAGGGCCGAGCAATATGGCGCAGATATCCCAGAGGGCGTGCTGTTGCTGACGGCTGCCGTTGATGTACAGGGCAACCGATTTGAAGTGGAAATCAGGGGATGGGCCAGGGATTATGAATCCTGGGGCATTTATAAGACAGAGATACCCGGGGAACTGGTGCAAGACGAACCCTGGGACGAACTGGAGGCGTATCTGGGCCAGACGTTTCGCTTTGCCGACGGGAGGAGCCTGAATATAGCGGGGTTCGCCATAGATACTGGCGGCAGCTTTACAAACAGGAGTTACAAATGGATCAAAAAGATGAAAAAGCAGGGAAAGAAATGCTTTGGCATCAAGGGATATGCCGGAAAACCCGGAATCCAGCTGCTACATCGCCAGTCCATCGCTGAGATAAAAGAGGAACACAGGGGCAAAGAAGTGGTGGTAGACAGGACAATAATACAAATTCTGGGGGTAGATGCCGGAAAAGAAGATATCACAAGAAGACTGGGAATCAGCGAACCTGGACCAGGTTATTGTCATTTTCCCGTGGGCAGAGGATATGACCATACATATTATGAGGGCCTGACCAGTGAGCAGCAGATAGAAAAGAAAGTCAATGGCATTTACAAAAAGGTGTGGGTAAAGAAAGCAGGCGTGCGGAATGAGCCGTTCGATTTGATGAATTACAATTACGCCGTTGTGGAACTGCTGCGTCCGGAGTGGGATGTTCTGGAGCAGAAGCTGAAAGCAGGCATAAATTATATGGTTCCTGCCTCCCCCAGGAGAACCAGCAGGAAATCATACAATGGAATAGAGGTGTAAGGATGAATGTGGTGATAAGAAATGCGGAGCAGCTCAGACGAGCAAAAGAAGATCTGGAACTGCTACGGAAAGCATGGAGGAAAGTCCTGGCAGGCGGACAGGAATATGAAATCGACAATGTGAACAAAATGAAGCGGGCCGATTTGCAGGAGATATCAAAAGAAATATCTGTATATGAGGCTGCAATCGACTCTTATGAGAGAAATGGAGGCAGAACTGCCCGGAGAGTAGTTCCCATTGATTAGGCACAGGACAAAATGACATGGAGGAAAGCATGGGATATTTCAGCGAAAGGAAAAAAATCCGCCAAGAGGAGCGGAAGCTAAAAATAGCTAATTTGCAAAACCAGATAGCCCAAAAAGAAGCAAGCACCTTGGCACTGAATACACAGAGGGAGACCGTATCCAGATTTGTGAACAGTGGATATTCCCATGGTGGGGCTTCCAGATCAGCGACATGGGCGAGGGGATATCGCTCGGAAAGCCTTTCGCCCAAGAGCGACATAGAGGAAAACCGAAAACTGCTACGGGAGCGCACCAGGGATTTGGCCATGAATGCCCCTATAGCCACGGCGGCGGTGAGCAGCACCAGAACCAGCTGTGTAGGACCGGGACTGGTTCCCAAGCCCAAGATTGACTATGAATTTCTGGGGATCAGCGAAGATGAGGCAGTTCTGCTCAAACAGAAGATCAAAAAGGAGTTTTCTGTCTGGGCCACAAGTTCCCTGTGCGATGTATGTGATCTGAATAATTTCTATGAGTTACAGCAGATTGTCTTTTCCGACTGGCTGAAGAATGGAGAGGAATTTGTATTGATTCACTACGAGGAGAAAGAAACAAATTATATGCCCTATCAGTTGCGGCTTAAGCTGGTACCTGCGGACCGGGTAAGTACTCCCGATAGCTTGGATGGCGACTACGACGGCTATGACAGAGAATTGCCGGGCGGAAATACCATCATGAACGGCGTGGAGATCAACAGAGACGGAAAAGCAGTAGCTTATTATATTTCTTCCACTTTCCCTGGAGAATATTCCACGAAGGTTTCGACATGGCAGCGTGTGTGTAAAAGAGGTGAAAAGACGGGAAATCCCAATATTCTGCATATTTTCAATGCGGATACTGCGGAACAGTACAGGGGCGTGCCGTTTTTGGCCCCCGTAATCCAGGCCATTAAGCAAATGACCCGGTATACAGAGGCGGAAATCATGGCAGCGGTGATCAATTCCATGTTCGCTCTGTTCATATGCACAGAGGATGGCACCGGCTCCAACAACTTCATCGGAGCGGAGGGTCCGGTGGCTGTTGATGACAGGGATGACAGGATAAGCCTGGGATCTGGCACGATCAATTTCCTTAGGACGGGAGAAAAGGTGGAAGCAGTGGAGTCACAACACCCCTCCGGAAATTTTGACGCATTCGTAAAATCCATGTGTAACATGATCGGGGCGGCGCTGGAGATCTCTCCGGAGGTCTTGCTCAAGAAGTTTGGAAGTAACTTCTCTGCATCCAAGGGAGCGCTGAACGAGACCTGGCAGTCCTTTTCGATGCGCCGAAAGTGGTTCGTTGATGATTTTTGTCAGCCGGTATACGAATTGTGGTTTGCGGAGGCAGTGAGCAAGGGTCGGATCAAGGCTCCGGGATTTTTCACGGACCCCCTGATACGTAAAGCGTATACCAATGTCAGTTGGACGGGACCGGCCCAGGGATGTCTGGATCCGCTGAAAGAGGTAAATGCGGCGCAGAAAAGGATTTATAATGGGCTTTCCACCCATGAGGATGAGTGCGCCGCGATGAACGGAAGCGACTTCGATGATAATGTGCGGACGCTGCAAAACGAAAATATGCGGTTAGGGAATGCCCGGGGCAGCCTTATGCCCTTGGAATCCCTGCCAGATAACGAGGAGGACGAGGATGAAGATTGAGGCAAAGGGACCGATTATCGGCGATAATGAAGCATGGTTTTACGACTGGATTGGCTGGAAATGCACAAGCCCCGGGAAAATTGCCCGGATGCTGGAAGATGCGGCAGGGGATGAGGTGATACTGGAGATCAATTCCACGGGTGGGAGTGTGATGGCGGGATATGAAATATATGAGAATCTCATGAATTATGCCGGAAAGATCACGGCGCATGTTATTATTGCCTGTTCTGCAGCGACCTTCCTGGCCTGCGCGGCAGACGAGACAAGAATATCCGATGGCGGTATATTTATGATCCACAATGTGCAGTCCTATGCGGAGGGCGACTACAGGGATATGCAGATGGAGGCGGATGCCCTTAAGCAGTTCAACGAGGGCGTTATCAATATATATGAGCGTAAGACCGGCAAGACCCGAGAGGAGTTACAGCAGCTTATGGATCGGGATACCTACATGGCCCCGGCTCTTGCCATAGAACAGGGCTTTGTGGATGGATATATTCACGAAAGAAAAGAATCCCAGGAGAAGCAGCCGGAAGATGTGGCAAACTTCGTTCGGTCTGTGGCTGCATCTACTATGCCCATGATCCCTGTGGGTAAATTGCAGGAGCTTGCGACCACATTAAAGAATTTGGATGTCCATGGAGAAGTTGCACTGGCGCAACTGGGAGAAAATGAAACGAAGCAGAATATCGGCGGTAATGCCGGTTCTGATAGAGAAAAAGGAGGAGAAAACAAGATGACACTGGAAGAGTTTTTAGCGGCAAATGCCGGAGAACAGGCCAAGATTGACAGCCTGATTAACGAAGCCAGGATCCAGGGGGCTACCGGGGAGCGGGAGCGCCTGAAATCCCTTGACACAATTTCCGCCACTGTGCCGTCGGAGATGCTGGCCGAGGCCAAGTATGGAGAGACGCCCATGGACGGGCCGACACTGGCATATCAGGCAATGGTAGCAGGCACGAGAGCGGCGGCGGCCTACATGGCAGATGCCATGAAAGACGTAGAAGCATCTGGAGCTGAAAGCGTTGGAATTGGCACTCCTGACGCCGGGCAGGAGACGGTCGATGAATCCGATGAGATGGCGAATCATGTCAACCAAGTGAAAGGGAGGAAATAGGATGAGCGTTTTGAACGGCCCTGCCTATGGGGTGGAAAAGGACAAGCTGATTTATGACAACACATATCCCATTGATGGGGATGTGGTGCCGGTGAATATCACGGCGGATACCAGCGGTGTGATCGAGAGGGGAACCGTCATTGACTTTGACGAGAGCAATGGGGAATACACCCTGCACAAAGCAAACGGAAAGCCCAGCCGCATTGTTGCGGAGAATACGGAATATGAGGCGGAGGATGCGACGGCGGTGGTTCCGACTTATGCGGGCGGTACATTTCGGGCCAGTGAGATTATTGCAGATCCTGACCTTGACGAGGCGGACGTGGAAGAACTGAGGAAGGTCGGCATTCACTTGAAATAGTGGAGCAGAAAAAG
>ERZ808044.1793-NODE-1793-length-10104-cov-3.498554_pt1 | contig 10104 bp, 9 predicted proteins | sample MGYA00380195_ERZ808044 | MGnify/ENA primary metagenome ERZ808044 (study PRJEB31490, sample SAMN06133423) | mouse gut metagenome | isolation source: Z7_2 | host: mice | place: China: Chengdu | collected 2015-05 ...
GTTGTATAAGCCTGGGCGCTGTTTAGCACAAGGCGAGGAAACAGATGATTTCTTCGAAGGAATAAGGCATCTGATAGTTTTATAGAAGGGATTACAAACCAATCATCTCGGATGCTGGTTTTATAACCTTTATTAACACCCTCTGCTTCTCCAAAAGCAATGTACTCTTTTGCTCCGACATGGTTGGCAATGGATTCCTTTGATTTGAATACCAATAGATGCGCACGGCTGCCTTTGTTTACATTATTGAGCCAATCCTTTGTTGTAAAATCAATGCTAGACACTTGAACACTCCTGCCAACCATTGGCTTTGCAAAATCATCTAATCTATAAAAGTCAACGATTGATTTTGGCACAGTAAAATACTGATTTGCTCCTGTCGTAATGCCAACTTCTACAGTTGCGTAATCACCAATATGAGAGTTATTCTTTGTGGAAAGATTTTCTATGAAAGAAATTTCTTCTTCCGTTAGAAAATAATACGACCATTTATCAGAATCCTTGTTGACTTTTTTGGCATTAAAATTTAGACCTTCATCTAATAAGGATTGCAAAGAAGAAATATTCTTTATATCAATATGGTCGATACTATGGCTGTTGCTGCCATTTCTATCGCATAGTAATAATACAACTTCCTGTTGAATATCGTCAAAAACAAGTTGTTCAAATGAGATGATATTCACTTGATTGAAAGTCTTTATAAGATAATTCCTCAGTTGTTTGGCATAGGATACTTGTAGAATGTCCGCCGGAACTACAAATGCAATTTTCCCACGATTCTTCAATAACAGAGTACTGCCTATTATGAATGTAACCCACGCATTTGTAAGTTTAGAATACCTTAGATGGGCTTTCTGGAAAATTTTAGTTGCCAACGACTGTAGAGCCTCGCCATAATACTGATAGCGAATAAATGGGGGGTTTCCGATAACAAGGTCAAAACGCTTATTGGTGGTCAAGCAAAATTCATGAAAATCACGATTTTGGATTTCGGTGTCATGAAGATCAATTGTTGATGCCTTGTCAGCCTCATCAGCATCTAATTCCACACCAAGAAAAGATGTGAAATCCATATTGAGATTCTGCATCTGCTCTATGAACACACCGTCCCCACAGCTAGGTTCCAAGATATCAGGATGAAACAACCCTGACATTCCCCATTGTAACAGGAATGAGGCTATCTGCGGAGGCGTGTAGTATCCGCCTCTCAGTTTCTGCTCGGTTGCATTTTCAAATAGTTGCATATATATCTGATATTTTGGGTATTTGATAATACTCTTCCTCTGTTAAGCTGAAGAGCTTTTGAATAAGCCTCACCATCTCTGATTTTTTATTGGAGAAATTCCTTTTTAAAGGTGTAAGAGCTCGATTATTGTTTCCTGCTTCAACAATTCTATCCCCAATTGAGATAAGTTCTCGTTGGAGAGTTGATATATCATCATGCAATTTCTTGTCCTCTTGATTGTTAAAATCAATAGCTCTGAAAGGCAACTGCTTGAGAACCTTAGTTCCTCTCGCGATGAACCCTCCCCGAAATATCTCACCATATAGTGAAGATATCCATTCAAGTGGTCTAGATGTCAGAAGAGCTTGGAGATAATAAATAGAATAGGGCGTTTTTGCAGGTAAACTTATAACACAGTATCCTGCTGTTCCTCCCGAAGACACCAGCGTACCATGTACATCCACGGCGTATTTTTCTCCTTGAGAAAGCACTCCCACAATTAATTTGCAAGGCAATTCACATGCTTCAAGACTTTGATGTCTGCCATATCTGTGCCATTCATTCTCATTCTCAGGAACAGGCTTAATGTCTCGACTTTTCCTGTTGAGTTCGTGCTTATGTGCAATTATATAAGCATATCCTAAGGGATAATTTGATGCTAATTCCTCTAATGGTATAATCTGCAATTTACCATTCCCATCTTTGAAATATGGGAATATAACACGTGCATTTGGCCTAAAAGAATTATAAGAACTCAGCCCGTAATCCTTAACTGTTACAAAGTATGGTTTAGTCAGGCTCTTTTCTATTTCCCAAATCGAATCTCCTCGCTGAAATGTATATGTTGTTTCAGTTTCTTCAATCGGTTGAAAAATATAAGTCTTATTCGCACTCGTCTGTATTCCGTTAAAAATATTGTCATTTCCTACGACATCTGACAAGGTACCCCCATCCCTATATATTTTTTCAAATAGTGAATCGAACTCTTCTGGGAACAAAGCCCATGTGTCGGAGTTTATGCTTTCTGCCGGGCGTTCAGTAACTATATTAGATTCAATCCGTCCTCTCCAATGAGAAATATTTTTAATTTCTTCGTATTTGAAATTGGGATTATCTTGTTTGGACAAAATAAGCAGACACGTATATGTGGTCTTTCCGCCAAAGACCTGATTAGCTCCGAATGACGTTAGTTCGGAGAGGTAATGATTCCTTGAAATTAGGTCTCGCAGTTTTAGAGCAGCTCCGACCTTCATGAATTTGCTGGGGATAATATATCCAAGGGTTCCATCATCGTTCAATAGCTGAAGCCCACGTTCTATAAACAAGAAATACTTATCATACTGCTTATAGGCAGAATTATATTTTGAAGGATATAATGGATGCTCTAATGGGGTCAAATTCTTCATATCCTCCGATGACATATATGGAGGATTACCGATAACAACATCAAATTTCAATTCTCCGAAATCGTATGTATTGATAATCTCTCGGATATTATTGTCTCTGACATCTTCTGACTCCAGAAGGCTATTCCCGAAAAATATATTCTGGGACAAACTCGGTAATATTGGCTTATGACCGGATAAAGAGTTTACGTCCTCACCTTCCAGCACCTTAAGCAATAATCCAAACTTAGTCGCTTCTGTTGCATTGTAATCTTTGTCTACACCGTAAATGCAGCTAGTCAGTATTCTTACTTTCATAGAATATGGGAGACGAAAACTATCAATTCCAGTTCGATGCAATTTTTCAGGGGAATGCTGAATATAATAATCCAACATAACATCACAAAGCAACTGAAATAATTCGAGTAAGAATGCCCCTGACCCACAAGCAATATCAGCAAATTTGAGTTCACAGATTTGCTGTAAATCCTTGCCTGAGACTTTAGGTAATACTGCTCGTCGTAGTATCTCTTGAATTATGTACGTGGGTGTGGTAACCACATCACGATCTACGTTCTCAGGCTTATCAACTATGGCGAGTACATCGTCATTTATTGCCAATCGCTTGGAAAGGAAGAATTCATATATACGTCCAAGAATATCAGAAGATAAAACAGCAAATGAATATGGTGTCTCCGGATAATACAGTTGTCTTACAATATCCCAAAATGTTGATGAGATATTGCCTATTAACTGTGGAGCAAGATATTCATCAAAGAGCCCCGAATTATATTTTAAGTCCGCTTTATGAAACAATGACACTAACTCAGAAGCATCTCCTTTTTCTGCAATAGAGAGTAATTCCTGATATGTTTCAATATTGCGATCTTCACATACTCGTAAGAATAAGAGTTTATTAATATAGCTTTGTACTATGTCGGATAATTGGTCTAGCGGCATCTCAGGACTTTCCCGATGTATCTCATTCGCTAATGCCAACCTCCAATTATTTATTTGTTCCAGAAATAACTTATCAACAGGTTTATGCTCGACATTATCCTCAATATGTTCCCAAATTTTGTCAAAATCGCCATTATACACACTTTCGTGACTTAACAGAGATGATATTTCATCGAATTTTTCTACGAACTCTGTATAGTGGAAACTCTTGATAAGGCCTTTTTCTCGGCTGTCATCCTCTTTTACCGGAATCGTAGTATCATAGATATATAAATATTCGAAATTTGAGAGAACGGAAATATGAAGCCCTGCGGTATAACCATATCTTCTTACTTGTTTGGCTGGAGCATCTTCAAGTTCAATTTTGACATGGGGTTTCTTTGCCTCCAAAAAGAATTTTCTTTCTGAAAACAATCTAAAAGTATAATCAGGTTTCTTGGTGTTGGATAGAGCATTTGCCTTTAACGGTTCCTCCAATAGAACCTCCCTTTCATTTGTGCTTTTGCCTTGAGTATTTTTAATATCCCAACCTAAAAGCTCAAACAATGGATCAAGAAAATCACTTCGTAGCAATGTCTCGTTATATCTATCCGATTTGTAGTAGGCGAAATCCTGACTAAAACGAGAAATCAAATCAGCAACCTGTTTTTTCTTTTCCATATTCGACTATGCTTTCAGAAACAATTGATAAAACATCATTTGCAGAAGATTCTCCCGCTATAACATCATATACTTTATCTGCTAACCAAAGTTGTCTCAATTCATTTTCATCAAGATTATAATATTTGGCCAATATAGGGATATGTTCTTCTTTTGCGAAACGCTCACCACGTTCAATTCGACTATACATTGGTGTATCTATGTCAAGTAACGCCGCTATCTGTCTTTGTAGATAGCCGTGTTCCTCTCTCAATGATTTTAATTTCTGCGCGAAAAACATTGTTGTCAAAATTTGATTTGTCAATTTTTGACAAAATTAGTTATTAATTTTGATGTGACCAAACATTCTGAAAATTTTCGCCCAAAAGATAAGCTGGAAAATGCCAATATATAAATATCGGCGCGGTTGGTAAAAAATGTTGGGAAAAGGAGCTGATATTTATATGGATTTTGGGGCAAATGGGTGAATGGCAGCGAGAAAGGGCACATATAAATAATCGCCCCATTTGTAAAGTTTGTGAATATCTGGTTGGCAGGCTTTTATGCGTAAATCTATTTGTATAATTTTGCCGTTGTATTGATACGATGTCAATTGCAGATACATCTTTTCAGATGGTGAACACGGGAATGCCTGCAACACTTCCCCGACGGCCATAACCGCTAATATTCCATATCATGGCGGACAATTCTAATTTTCAATCAAATCAGGCTGCCAATGCGGTGCCTGTCTCACCCCTCAAAGAAATCCTCACTATTGAGGAAGCTGCCGAATTTCTCAACGTGTCGAAAAGCTATCTCTACAAGCAGACGAGCGCACAGGCGATTCCCCATTACAAACCAACCGGCAAACGGTGTTACTTCAAGCGAAGCGAACTTGAGGCATGGATACTCACCGGAAGAATCTCAACAAAATCTGAAATCGCGCAACGGGCGAATGCCTATTGCCTCAAGACCCGGAAGTGATGTGCGGCGAGATTATCTCTTTCAATGCTGAGCTGTCACCTCCAATCTACGGACTTCCGGCGACTATGCAGAGGATAATCCGTGAGGTGTCGGGAAAGCGTCAGGCAGCCATTGATTTTGCACTCGGTCCGGCACTGGGAGCCGCAAGCATAGCCATCGGAAGCCGGATTGTGCTTGATGCATACGGTTATAGCAATCGACTCAATCTATGGATAATGATGATTGGGCGCAGTACTGCCAACAAGACAGCTCCGATGAAAGACATCTACGCACCATTGTATAAAATCAACAATCGGCTTTTTGATGAATACAGCGAGAAAGTGGAAGCTGTGAAAGCCGAGCGAGCTGCAGGAAACGACAAACCACTTCCTAAGACCAGTCAGATTCTGATTGAGGATTCCACACTAGAAGCACGCAATCAGGCGTTGGAGGACAATCCGCATGGACTTCTCAACAGCCGCGATGAGCTGACGGCAACCATTGGCGACATCGGGCGATACGGCAGCAGCGGTGAATTGAGCGCATTGCTATCCCTTCGTGACTGCACTCCATTCACAACCAATCGCAAAGGCGAAGGACTAAAGGTTATAAAGGCACCGTTTTACTCGTGGGTGAGCGGCATTCAGCCAGGGATGTTGAAACCGGCATTCGACAATCCGAAATTTCTGTCGATGGGATTCCTCAACCGATTCCTGACATTTTATCCCACTGATATGCCGAAACGGACGGCGCGGAAATCTCCTAAGGAGGTAACGATTGACCATGTTGTAGCAGAAGCGTGGAACAAGCTCATCAACGACACATATTTTATAATGTGAGGGCATCGACAATAACTGCTTCCGAATCGGCAACAGAGGTATATTGTCGTTTCGTTGAAAATTCTTTCCGCGCAGATGAAGCATCGGCGACTGATTACGAGGCGTCCATCTGGGGTAAGTTGAGAATCTACGTTCTTCAACTTGCCGGGGTTGCCTGCGTGATGAATGCGATTGAGCAAGGGTTGCAACCGTCAGTTGTCACTGCAAAGCAGATGAGTTGGGCTGTTGATATTGCATATTATTCGCAGGCATCTCAGCTCCGTATGCTGATTGACATATTTGGTTCAACTAATACAACTTCGCAACTCACCAACAAGGAACTGATGATGTTGCTGGAATGTCGGTTCCCGAATCTAATAAAGTCAAAGCTTGCCGAAGCAATCGGTGTAGATCCTTGTCAGGTTCGGCGATGGATGAATGAATAACGATGTCCTACGTCCTATGTCCTCTTCAAAATCATCTCGGTAGGACGTAGGACATAGGACAGAACATAACAATTTTAATCAGCTCATGAATATTCTTGAAACTCCTATAACAGTATTCGATAGCGTTATATCGACTAACGGTCGTGTCACATCGCTTGCCGAATTCCTCAATGATGCGTCGTCGCATCAACTCATTCAACAAATCCGGATGACGGAGAACAGAGCAGAACGCATCCGATTAAAATCCGGTCTGCCATGCGCTACCATTTCAGCCATCCGTCCCGATGGTCGGAAGGCTGAGGATGCCTTCGAGCACACCGGGTTGATCTGCATGGACATCGACGGGCAGGACAATCCCGGATTTGAAAGCGGTGCCGAATTGAAAGCCGAGGTTTGCAAGGTTGCAGAAGTGGCATATTGTTCCCTCTCAGCAAGCGGTAACGGATGTTTCGCCATCTTTCGGTTGTCGCATCCCGAAAATCATCTCGGATTTTTCCTCGCCCTGCAACGATTGTTCAAGTCGCATCTCGGCATAGCCATAGACGGGCAGTGCAAGGATGTGAAACGGCTTCGCTTTGCGACTTTCGATACGGAGCAATACATTAACGAAAACGCCGAGACTTTCCGGATAATCGATGCGGCAACTAAACAAAGACCCATTTCGACAAAAACGATAGTCGCAATGAGACAGCGGACTTGGAATGAAAGTCCGAATGCAACACTTGACAAAGTGGCGCGTCTGACCGAAGATGTTGTAAGACGAGGGATCGACCTCACAGACGGATATAGCAAATGGGTTGAAATCGGCATGGCATTGGCGAATCTTGGAGAAGCAGGAAGAGAATTCTTCCATGCCGTCAGCTCCGTTTACCCCGGTTATGACAGGGCAAAGGCCGATACAAAGTTCACAAACCTGCTCAGGATGGCCCGAAAGGTGACGATCGCGACCTTTTTCTACCACTGCGAGGCTTACGGCGTGACTCTTGATAGAAACTATTGACAGAACCCAACGCGCTTGCGCGAAAAGAGCCTATTGCCACATTACCCGGGGTCGGGGTAGCCTAAAACCAATCCGTAATAAGTGAATATGAGGGACGCGCCCGGCTGTGAAGTCAGGCGCGTTTCGTATATATGTGCGAAAAGTGCTTTGTATGTGCTTTGTGAAAATAATAAATCCCCTAAAACTCAATGAGTTATAGGGGATTGAAAGTGCCCAGAACAGGACTCGAACCTGCACGCCTCGCAGCACTCGCACCTGAAACGAGCGCGTCTACCATTCCGCCACCTGGGCATTGCGAGTGCAAAGGTAATACGGATTTTTGAATTTGCAAAATGATTTTGCGGTTATTTTTTGCGATTTTCCGGATTGGCAAGGCAATTGGTGAACGATTGGCAAAATCCATTCTTGTCTTGCCTTTGCGATTGGTGGAAATTATTTGGAATGGATGGGGATATGCACCAATTGGGGCCTTTTGCTAACGGCTTATGTATTAGGGTGGGGCCGGATATCGGTCAGAAGGGTTTGCGGTATTTGTCGGGGGCGGAGTCGTCGATGATACTGAGGTAGGAGGCATAGCGGGAACGAGCTATGCGGTTTTCCTCTATGGCGCGGAGCACGGCGCAGCCGGGTTCGTGGGTGTGGGTGCAGTTGCCGTAGCGGCAGTCGCGGGCTGTCTCGAATATCTCGGGGAAGAAGTGGCCGACCTCCTCGCGGTCAAAGTCGATGGTGCCAAATCCCTTGACGCCGGGGGTGTCGATGATGTAGCCGCCGTCGGGCAGGGGGAACATCTCGGAGAATGTGGTAGTGTGCATCCCCGTGTCATGCATCGCCGATATCTCGGCCGTGCGCAGTTCCAGTCCGGGCAGTAGGGCGTTGATGAGGGATGATTTGCCCACGCCTGAGTTGCCGGAGAATAGCGACACTCGGCCTGAGATGGACTCGCGGAGCGAGTCGATGCCTGTGCCGTTGAGGGCCGACACGTGCATCACCTTATAGCCTATGGAGCTGTAGAGGTAGGTCACGGCGTCGAGCAGCTCGCGGTCTTCGGGCGATGTCAGCAGGTCGACCTTGTTGATGACGATGGTCGCGGGCACGCGGTAGGCCTCGGCTGTGGCGAGGAAGCGGTCAATGAATGTGGTCGAGGTGGTGGGGTGGGAGAGTGTCACCACGAGATAGGCCATGTCGATATTGGCGGCGATGATGCTCGCCTCTTTCGACAGGTTGCTGGCACGGCGTATGATGTAGTTGCTGCGGGGGGCTATGGCGGTGATGAAAGAGGCGCCGTCGCCTCCGTCGGTGATTGTCACGCGGTCGCCCACGGCCACAGGGTTGGTCGTGCGGATACCTTTTAGGCGGAAGTTGCCCTTTATCTTGCAGTTCACTTCCCGGCCGTCGTCGGTCCTGACAACATACCAGCTACCGGTGTTTTTTATAACGAGTCCGTCCATTGTCTTTGATTAATCCTTAATGCGTTATTTTGGCGCAATATCGATGCAAAAATAAGCATAAATGACATTATTGCAATGATTATGTCTTTTATTATTGTTAATATGGGAATAACAATGGAACAATGGAATGTTCCAACAGTAATGGCATTAGGTCTGTTAAGGTCGCTGTGGAGTAAATCGCAGATTTTGACGACGCCTAATATGCGCACATAAGCCGGGCACAAAACTAAAACAAGTTTGGTTTTGTGCCCGGCTTATGCGTATATTTGCATCATTAACCAAAACCAATCATCAAAATCATGAATGACATATCCCATATCGTAAGGAAAGCCCTGCTGTCGGGCGTTGCGTTTATCGCTGCTGCCGCGTCGGCCTTTGCCCAGACGACCCCCGAGGAGGTGTATGCGACCCCCGAGAAGGCCGGGGGCGTCTATTATGCCTATCCTGTCACCGTGTCGCATAACACCCCTGCCCCCAAGGGGTACAAGCCTTTTTATGTCAGCTACTACGGGCGGCATGGCTCGCGTTATCTGATAAGCGATGATGATTACCGTCGCGTCATCGACCGGTTTGCCGACGCCCAGGCCCACGATGCCCTCACCCCGCTTGGGGAGGATGTCTACCGGCGGTTGCAGCAAGTATGGCCGGAGGCCGAGGGGCGTGGCGGCGACCTGACGCCGCTCGGAGTGCGCCAGCATAAGGGGATAGCCTCGCGCATGTACAAGGCATATCCGGAGGTGTTTGCCGGTTCGCCCAAGATTACCGCACGCTCCACGACGGTCGTGCGTTGTGCCCTTAGTATGGCGGCGTTCTGCGAGAGCCTCAAGGAGCATGACCCGTCGCTTGACATCCCGCGTGAGTCGAGCAACCGCTACAAGTATTATCTCGACTACCACGCGCCGGAGTGGGGCGACTATGTTGGCGACAATGGCCCGTGGCGCGAGGAGTTCCGCAAGTTCCGACAGGAGCACACACGCCCCGACCGCCTTGTCGGCACGCTGTTTTCCGACAAGGACTACGTGCGTCGTAATGTCAACCCCGACAACCTGATGTGGGACCTCTATTGGGTGGCTGTCGACATGCAGAATATGGAGACACCCGTCAGCTTCATGGACCTGTTTGAGCCGCAGGAGTTGTTTGACCTGTGGCAGGTGGCAAGCTATAACTTCTATGTATGCAACTCCAACCACACTCTGAGCGAGGGGAAAAACTTCGCCAAC
>ERZ808044.1794-NODE-1794-length-10097-cov-3.737625_pt1 | contig 10097 bp, 11 predicted proteins | sample MGYA00380195_ERZ808044 | MGnify/ENA primary metagenome ERZ808044 (study PRJEB31490, sample SAMN06133423) | mouse gut metagenome | isolation source: Z7_2 | host: mice | place: China: Chengdu | collected 2015-05 ...
AAAGCTTAATAAAATGTGTTAGCTTGAGGTGCATTATGGATGAATTTGAATTATTGGGAACATTAAGTGAGAGGATTAATCAGTATGTGGAAATGGGAATGGATAAATATTTCCGATCACACAATATGAATTATTATCTTTTTTATCCATTAATTGCTATTGAGCTAGGAGTTTTACAAAAAGCACCAGAGGATATTGATAATTTATTTAGACGTTGTATAGCGGGTTTTTTATATTCTAAAACAGTGGATAGGGGGATAAAGATAAAGAAAGGTAAAATTAATATTCGGAGCTTAAAAAAGTATGTAAAAGATTTAGATCAAGAGCTTTATTCAATGTTTCAGGACTATAGATTTGCCAGAGAGGTAAATGATATTAATCCATTTTCTAAAGCACAACTTAATAACATAAAAAATAACACTTATAAACTGACGACATCATGGGTTGTGGATGAGCTAAAAGAAACAGATATTTATTTTTACGGAGTTGATAATCCAGACGCGAGTAAAGAAGAGCAGATACAAACACTGGAGATAATAAAAGCCTTTTGGAGCAAAGTGGTTCTTGAACAAATAAAAATTGAGAAATTGGAGGAACATACGGAGTTAGGACTATATGGGCTTTGTAGGGAGATTGTAGAAAAGGATTTGAATAAATGGTTAGCCAATGTGAGAAGTAGTATGTTTACTCACCCTAAACAGTTGTCAGGGGTTTTAGGATATTTCTACTATCGGGCCATGCTAAAATCAATTGCAATTAATATATATAAGGATTTCACAGAAGATATATATGAAATTGGCAGAGAAGTATTGCTTGTACTTAATAAAAATAGTTGTATTGATGAAATATGTAAGGTCAGTGGATTGAAGCGGGATAGAGTGCAGACAATAATTGATTATTTAATAAACAGAGGAAATTCCAATGTGTTAGAATTTCCTTTGTTTGAAGTGGAAGAAAATATTGTAACTGTACCGTCTTTGATAAGAGTAAACGACTGGCAATTCAATATAATTAATGGTCATTATTCAAAAGGATTAAAGATTTTAAATAGGGAAAATACAATATCAAAAGTAACTGAGGAACGTATAGATAAGTTGCTGGAAGGTGTGCAGAATGTTGCTGTAGCTAGGACAAGGAAATATAAATTTGTTAATGGAGAAGGAAGTAAAATCGAAAGCGATGTTGATTGCGCTATTTATGATATGTCTCAAAATATAGTGTTGATAATGGAGGCAAAGTGGAGAGATAATCATTATTTTGACGAAATAGATAAAGCGTATGGAAGAATATTCAAAACATTAATTAAGGCATATTCTGACCAGATTTCAAAACACCAAGAATTTATGTCCAGACCCGGCAGCATGGATTTTATATTTAAAGAAGATAAAAGGTATGTAAGTCCAAAAGAAACGCCGACATTTTGTTATATTGTAGTTGATAAACGAAATCAAATGCATATAGCAGATAAGCATATGATCTCAGAGTATATGCTGGTTTACTATTTGAGAAGGTATATTAATGATGGAAAGTTGAATTTAAAAAGGATGTGGGAAAAAATTAGTCAGCTGCGGACAGAAGTCAAGTATATTTCATCGTCAAATGAATATAAAGAATTTGAGATTGGAGAATATAAAATTTTGGTGGAAAATGGAGAACTTCATTTGGACTACTTATAATGCACATATTCACTGAATAGTGGTAAAAACAAAAGAACTTTGATATGATTTAAAACAGACAAAGCAACGTAGAATGAAGGAGAAATAGTACAATGGAAAATTCGGAAAGTAAGAATGAATATGAAAGAATCCGTAAAATGAACCATCAACTATATATTATGAAGAAGAATAAAAAAGCCGTTCGTTCTAAATGGAGGCAATCCAGAGAAATGCTGGAAGAGGTTATAAAAACATTAAGTGATAAAGAAATTAAGTTGAAGGAAGCGTTAGATAATTCGATTACAGCATTGCTCCGCATGCAGATGCAAGAGGATAATGTTCCATTAAAAAAATTAAGTTAGATAGAATGAATGGTGAACCTGTATGGGTAGTGAGTTATGATCATGACGGAAGATGGGGAATTGTCAACAGCGACCGTGAGTCTGTAATTTTTCCTACAGCAGAAGGAGTGGAAGAAGAATATTGGTTTGATGGTAATTATATTTTTAGATTTGAAAAAGAAATTAAGGACTATTCTAAGATATTAGAAAAGTATGGTTTTGAAGATGAAGAATAACTAATGGAGACGGAAAATGGGATTTTATTTATATAGATTTGTGGATGAAAAGGATAGAATTATCTATATTGGAAGGACAAATGATATAAGACGGAGAATATTAAAAGAGCATTTCACTGATAATACTCATTTGCCTAAAGAATGTTATTTGGAAACAAAAAGGATAGAATATGTAGAGATAACTAATGAGTCAGAAGAGGTGGCATATGAGGCAATATTGATTAATCAGATACGTCCAAAATACAATGTTCAGTTTAAAGATGAGGGAGATTTCAATGTAAAAATACCGGAATTTAATTGGGATATATTTGAATGGGAATATAATGGTCAGCTTGATTGGTTAAAGAAGAAAAAAATGGGTGTAATTAATGCAAAAGATGTGATGGTTAATTGCATGAGTCAGTCTGAGCAACAAATTGCTTTAACTGGCATTATTGACGTAGATTCCAGAGTGATTATGATAAAACAAAGTCTTACATTAATTGCAGGGGTAAGTGGTTCTGGAAAAACCGATTATTTGCTTAACATAGCAAAACATAATGCTGCAAAAGGAAAACGTGTTCTGTTCATTAATCTTAAAAATGCTGTTGAAGAGTTGTCCGTCCGGCTCTTGTCGATTGATAGCCATATATCTCTTCAAAAAATAGTACAGAGACAAATGACAGATTCAGAATGGGAGAAAGTAATTAAGTGTATTGAAAATAGAAATAGTGATGAAATTTTATTTTATAATGCGAACCAAAATTATTTGGAAATAAAAAATATTATGTCTGAGATAATGAGCAATAGTGTTGATTTAGTTATTATTGATGATATACAGATGATTGAGGACGAAGGGAATCGTTTTGCTAAAGAAAGAATGGATTATGTTTTGAAGAATATCAGAACAATTGCGGGTCAGTTGTCAGTACCGATTATTGGGGCATATTGTATTTCAGGCAAAGAAATTGAGAAAAGAGCAGATTGTAGACCACTTTTATCTGATTTGGAATATAATAGTCTGCTTACTTATCCGGACAATATACTGCTTCTATATCGAGACTGGCTGTATAACATGGAAAGTGAGAAAAAGAACATAGAAGAGATATTTATAGCCAAGAATATGATCGGGGATACATATCATGCAAAGATGATAGTCGCAGGTGGTGTCTGTGCAAATTTTCAAGATGATACAAAAAGTGGAATTCCATGTTGAGTAAAGGTAGGTGTAAGACTTATGGATAGTCAATTAATGAAGCCATTAATTAATGATATAAAAAACATACTTGATGTGGCACGTAATAATGTCGCACGGGAAGTGAATAATGAGCTGATTGCTGCATATTGGAAAATCGGAGAGATAATTGTTCGTTATGAACAAAATGATAGTATCCGAGCTACATATGGAGAGCAGACCTTAAAACAGTTATCTAAAACATTAACTGCAGAGTTTGGTAAAGGATTTTCAAGGTCAAATCTTCAAAATATGCGTGCGTTTTATTTGAACTATGAGAATTGCCAATCACTGACTGGCAAATTGACGTGGACGCATTATTGTGAACTTTTGTCTATTTCTGATAAGAAAATAAGAGGGATTTTTATGAGAAAGAAGCAATTAATGCAAATTGGTCTGTACGGGAGTTGAAGAGACAGATTAACACTTCTCTATATGAGAGATTGCTGTTATCGAAAGGGGATGTTAACAAAGAGGAAGTGTTAAATTTGGCATTAAATGGAATTGAAATTAATGAGCCGAAGGATATTATAAAAGATCCATATGTATTTGAGTTTTTGGGTGTACCAGAGAATAAGCCAATGCTGGAAAGTGATTTGGAAAAGGCACTGGTCAGGCAGATCGAAAAGTTCCTGCTCGAATTAGGACGAGGCTTTATGTTTGTGGGGACACAGCAGAGAATAACTATTAATAATACACATTATTATGCAGACATGGTGTTTTATAACAAACCACTGAAATCATATGTGATAATAGAATTAAAAACAACTAAGTTAATGCCAGAAGCGGTAGGCCAATTAAATATGTACCTTAATTACTACGAAAATGAAGTAAATGATGAGGGAGACAATAAGCCAATAGGTATTATTCTTTGCACAGATAAAGATGCAATTGCAGCAGAATATGCTTTGGGCGGTTTATCAACTAATATTTTTGCATCAAAATATACTTACTATATTCCAGAAAGGGAGCAGTTAATAGCAGAGGTTGAAAAAATAGTAAGACAGTGGCATGAAAAGGAGCAGTAATCTTTAGAGATGCTCAAAAGTGGGAAAAGAAGATAAAAGAAATGATAAGTAATTAACCAGTAGATGGATTCATTTATAAAGAAATAACAAAATGGTTGGAATCAAGCCTCCAAGTCAAACAAGATTTGGGGGTTTTCTTCTGCCCATTTCATTTTCGGAAAAACTATCCGAAAACAGCAAACTATGGTAAAATTGCAGTTAGTAGCCAATGCCATAGTGCCAGCACCATTAAAAATTGTAAAGTATTATGGAAATGGCGATTTGGCTCAAATAGCATCTGAAATACTAGGATTATCAAAGATGAATTGGAATAGTTTGGGATTATATTCAAAATTACCATGTAAAATTCAGTCTTCTAACGCAATAGCAAAAGTAGGCTGGTTATTGCCACAATATGAAGGAATGATTTATAAATATAGAAATTTTATGTAATTAAGCTCCTTCTACAAGAAATGAGTAGAATAAAACCTTCAAGTCTATAGGGTTTGGAGGTTTTATTCTGCCCATCTTTATCAAAATGTCATTTCCAGAAAAGATACGCTGTGATAAAATATGCTTAGATCTTTTTGGTAATATAAGAGAAATGTTTAGCATAATGCTCTAAGTTTGAAAAGACGAAAGGGAATGTATAAAGATGAAATTAAATATGACATGTGAAACGTGTGAATTCGGCTCTAATAAAGGTTGCTGCGATGAGAATAGTAAAAAAAATTATCAAGATGATACAGAGTGTGGTGACTGGGGAGCTTCTTTGGGATATTTTTCAGAAATCATGGACAATGCTCCATGGTATATTAAAGAACCCTATAGAGGATGCCATATTGGTTATGATAAGTTTTTGGATCTTTTAAGAAAAGATGATCAAGGAATAGGAATTGAAATCAATATTTATGACGCAATAGAGAAAGTTTATGAAGTAACACCTTGGGAATTGGCAGGGGTGTTAGGTGTATCAATAGGAGTACTTGGATATGCTAGGACACGAAAGACGATAGATAAGAGAAAAAAGCAGTTTTCAAGTAGATTACATATTCCGGAAATTTTTTTTGATCGGTTTCTATCTACGCAGCTTGAGGCATTAAAACAATGCAGAGAGGAATTCTATAAATTTTACGGAAGTGAAACCATAAAAAAGTTTAAGCAAAATGGAATAGATGCAATGCATTTAAAATTCGTAGAAGATGCCGCTCATGATAAAATTCTTAATGAACAATATCGAGAAGAACATCAATATAAGTATCAGCATGAGGAGAAAAATAAGATGTATCATGATTTATCAGATGATTATAAGTCAAGAGATTATGTGATAGCGATAACCTTAAAAGAGGGTGAATATTATGGAAATTTATTTTATGAATATAATTATGGTGGTTATGGATTATCGGTATCAATTATGAGAGATATATTGGATTTTGTTGAAAATCTCGATTGTGAAGAAATAGATGCATTAAATGAGGAAGGTTTATTAAATAATAACATTGGGTTAAAATCAGATATGAATGGCAAGGAAATTTATTTCGAATTGAAAAATGAAAGAGGAGATGTACTAAAGAAGACAATATCGGAAGATGAGTTACAAAAATATATTGTAGGCTATGAAATGATTAGATGTGATGGGCATGGAATGAAAAAGGAGCGTAGGCGATGTAGTTCTTGTCAAAATTTCAAGCCAATAGAAGGATGCGCTAAAGGAAATTGTATTGCCAGAGGAGATATAGTTCAAAGAAGTAGAATAATATGTGCATTTGATTATATTCCAAATAAAAATGAGTGTTGTAATGGGGAAACTTTCTATAATAGCTAAAATGGTTGGAATTAAGCCTCCAAGTTAGATACAGATTGGGGGCTTTCTTCTGCCCATTTTGATTTCGGAAAATCTATCCGAAAAAGCAAAACTATGGTACAATTGCAAATAGCGATGAGTGCCATAGCAAAGAGCAGATTACAAATCAAGCCGAAGCCAGTCAAAGGCTCGTCTACTAACACAATTCTTAACTTTTTTATGGCAAAGTATCAAGGTGCAACATGCCATATTGCTGGTTCCAAGCGGAGCCAGAGCATCATAAAAATCCAAGACTTAACGAATAAGTCACGGGAAGGTGCATCTTTATTGCACACTCATGGCATGTGGAGACAGTCGCTCTGCTGACGAAAAAGGCCCAGTAAATCAAACGTTTTTGACAATTTTAGAAAAAAATGGATATATGTTTCAGTTTCCGCAGAATGACAATGCGGGAACTGATTTACTTTAGGGGTAAGATTTTCGGAATTGCCGATATACATTTTGGCAAAAGTGGTTTTCGGGAGATGGGACAATCAATATTAATTTTTAGAAGGTTTCATAATTTGCTAAGAGAATTATGTTGTAAGCGACTGTTTGGAAAGCATGTGAAGAGTATAAGGGCAGAGAATAAAATCGTTAAACAGACAATACTGCTGTCAGTGATCCGCAACGGATAAGAAAGACGGTAGGCAAGACCATCTATGAAGTATCGTTGCATTTTAGCAAGACAAGCAACGAGGGCGCATATGAAAAGCTGAAACGGATTATCATTAGTGACTGCATAAATCCCAAGCAATGCCGGATTAAGCAGTAAATTATTCCCCTATAAGGTCAACGCTGAATTTATATCCAATCCTTAACACTGTTTTCAGATAAAACGGGTTTTTACTGTCCAGCTCAATCTTTTTTTTGTAGGTTGCATATCACATTTTTAAGGCTTGAATGACAGCTATCACTATACACAATTGACAGATGTAATGCAGGAAACAAACGGATTGCTTACATTAGGCAGAAAGCCTAAAGTTCCTTTAGAAAAATTAAAAGCAGTATTTGGAATGAAATTTTATGAGTAATTTATTTTTAGAGAGTTTGACAGATTTTGTTAAACTCTCTAAAATAATATTCTGGAGAAAAACAAAATGAGCCTAATTATATATAAGTCATTAAAGGAAAATGAAATATGCCAGGGATTATTTAAAAATTTTATCCGGCATCAGATAGTTACTAAATGTTGGCGCAGGGAAAATGGGAAATGGATAATAAAAGACGATCCCTTTGTCGATGACTGGTCGAATGAGGATTACCGGTTTTTAGTTTCTTCTCTTAAAAATACAGTAATTAGTGGGGGATTTGTAAATGCTGCCTTTTATAATAATGCATTAAAAGGATTTGTTTCTGTGGAACCGGATTTGTTTGGTGGAGAAGAAAAATATCTTGATTTAACCAACATTCATATTTCGGAAGATATGAGAGGCATGGGAATCGGAAAAGCGCTTTTTCTCTCGGCAAAGGAATGGGGTAGAAAAAAGGGTGGAAATAAACTGTACATATCTGCGCATTCGGCAGTGGAAAGTCAGGCATTTTATAAAAGGATGGGATGTGTAGAAGCAAAGGTATATAATCAAAAACATGTGGATGCAGAGCCTTATGATTGTCAACTGGAATGTAAACTGTAACTTCTTAGAGAATACATGTGGTGGTCATTTCTTTATTTTAAGTGGTAAAGGAAATATATGCGGCTACATCTTCTATTGACACAAAGACGGAAGTGCTTGTGCAGAGCGCATGACTTGTCAGATTTGCAGTTCAACAAAGAAAGTGTTAATATTATTCCTGCTTTCTGCCCATATTTTACCTTTGTGACGCGTAATAATCGTTTCCGCAATCGAAAGTCCAAGGCCGAAGCTGCCGGTTCGGGTTCTTGCCTGATCAATACGATAGAACCGTTTAAACAAGTTGTTCAATTCTTTTGGAGATATTTCATCACCTTCGTTGGCTACCGTCAATAGGCAATGTCCTTTTCCATTTTTTTGTAAAGTCACCCATGTGGTTCCTTTTGTACAAGAATACTTCTGGGCGTTATCTAATAGGATATCCAAGACCTGTCTTAATTGTGAAGGATTACCGGTTACGATAATATTTTCTGTAATGGAGGTATGCAGCGAAAGTCCTTTTTCAAAAAATATTGGTTCGAAGGGCAGTGCTGCATCGGAAACAATCCGGCTGAAGTCCACAAAGGAAAAAGTGATGTTATGTTGTATGTTATCGGCCCTTGCAAGTTCTAACATCTGCTCTACTAAATTGCGCATCTGCTTTGACATCACTAAAATATTGGAAATAAATGTAGTACGTCTTATTTCATCATAATCCGTATTTTGCATAAGTTCTGCATTTGTCATAATTACCGTCAGGGGAGTTTTTAACTCATGAGATGCATCCGCAATAAATTGGCGCTGTTGGTTCCATGCTTTGTCAATAGGTTTTACAACCCAATTAGCAAGCAGAAAGCTGATGCAGAGAAAAATAAGGAAGCAGACGGTGCCAATAAGAATACAATTCCGCATTAAGTTATGTAGGATTGCCAGTTCATTTGAGATATCAGCATAGACAAGAATCTGGCTGACAGAAGTATTTGTACGGTAAAAACGGAGATTGTATTCAGTTATGATTCCAATGCGGTCAGAGGAAGAAAATGTAGCATTGATAAGATCTTTGAGAAAATTTTCATCAGAAAGATCAAAATATCCTCCGCCTACTGCAATCAAATCTCCCTGTATGTTTAACTGGAGAGTAAAATATGGCAGACGAACATCATCCTGCATTTCATTGGGAAGATGAAGCAGAAATGGATGGCTTGCAATATTCTGCATCATGTTAATACTATTGTTTTCTAAATTCATCTTTGTAAAAAAATAAATTAAAGACATGATGATGCATAGCATAATGGTTACAATAATCATAGTTATTATGATAAATTTGTACCGAAGTTTTTTTGTCATGCTTATAACCATGAACTCCTTTCAATCTTTTATCTCCAAATGGTACCCCATTCTGCGGATTGCCTCAATATGAATGTTGGAACCGATACTGGCTAGTTTTTTGCGCAGAAAGCCAACATAAACTTCCACGTGATTTTCCACAGCATCAGAATCATATCCCCATATTCTTGCAAGAATAACTTCTTTGGAAAGATTACGGCTGCCGGATTGAAGCAGAAAACGCATAATGTCAAATTCCTTTGCAGATAAACGCACTGTGTTTGATCCACATACCAGCATACCGGAAGACAAATCCAAATTAGTATTACCAAAAGAAATTTCATCTACCTGTGCCCCCTGGCGGCGAAGCAGCGCGTTAATACAGGCCAGAAGTTCTCTGGTATCAAAGGGCTTAGTTAGATAATAATCGGCCCCGGAATTTAATCCTGTAATACGGTCCTCCAATCCGGATTTTGCAGTCAGCATTAAAATAGGAGTCCCGCATTTCCTGGAACGAATTTTTCTTGCAACTTCATAACCATTTAATTTAGGCATCATCACATCCAGAATCAAAAGATCATATATTTCCAATTCTGCATATTCTGCACCGGTTTCACCATCATAAGCGACTTCAACTTCAAATCCCTTATTCGATAATAATTCCTGTATGGAATCTGCCAGAAGTTTTTCATCTTCAACTACAAGTATTCTCATATATATCTCCAATATAAATCTTTTTTATTATAGTATATTTCAATGCTGAAATGAAACTGAAAATAGAGCCCCAAAAATAAAATATTTTTAGCCTGTTTTCTTTCAGGGCCATTTCAGCGTTAGATATTACAATGTATTAAAAATGAAAA
>ERZ808044.1797-NODE-1797-length-10075-cov-15.761952_pt1 | contig 10075 bp, 9 predicted proteins | sample MGYA00380195_ERZ808044 | MGnify/ENA primary metagenome ERZ808044 (study PRJEB31490, sample SAMN06133423) | mouse gut metagenome | isolation source: Z7_2 | host: mice | place: China: Chengdu | collected 2015-05 ...
AAAATCACGCCATTCGGTGTACGCAGCCTTTTCCGGTCTGCCATAATCATGTTGTTGGAAAGTGCGTTCAGACCGTAATAAATGGCGGGGGCAGGCATGAAAAGCTCCTGTGTGCAGAATGGCACAAGCACAGCGGCGCTTTTTGTGGTGAGGTTCCTTTCAATCCCCACCTCATTACAGCCAATCGGCGCACTCGCCATTAACCCCTGTTCCTGTAAATACTGCAAGCACCGGAGGTTACAGTTTGCCTGCTGGATAATGCCGGATACCCTCTGCGTCAGGTTCTCCAGTTCCCGCTTCGTCCTCCCGTAACAGGTAATGAGGAAGGTCATCTTGATAAGTTTCTGGTTGCTTGTGTTCAAATCATCTAAAAGCTCCAGCGTATCCTTCTCATACGTCACGATGTCCGTAGGCAGAATATCCATATCGTAGCCGCTTCTCACAGCTTTCTTCTGTTCCTCAATTTTCATTTTCTGAATGTCGGTGAGCGCACGTTTTATCATCTTGATTGCCTCTACCGGATCAATGGTCTGCATATGCATGGTAAGGGTAAGATTGTCATCAATATCCAGCAGCTTTTTCACCATCTCGTCCGTAAACTTCGGCGCAATCATATCAAGGTAAGACACGCTCCCGTAAATGCTGCCGGACTTGAAGCGGCTGGGATAACGGAAGTCAAACCCCGGCGGCGCAATATAGTCTTTGACCGATTTCCCGGATTCTGACAACTCCTTAAATGAAAAACGAAAAGGCTCCATTGTACCCTGATTGAAATACTCATGCAGGATACGCAGCCTTTCCTTCCCGTCAAGCCCTCTGGCGTTTGTGCCGATATTGTTTAAATTATGTACCACGTCTTTCTCGATATTGCTTAACTTGCTCTTTGCTTCCCTGTAACCGATACTTTCCACACCGAAAATCAGGTATTTCGATTTGATGATACCGTTGTTGCCTTTTGCCGACTGGTGCTTTAACATCTGCGTGTACTCATCACGAATATCGTCAAAATCATCCTCCTGCAGAGAAATGTCGAACTGCTCCGCAAGAGCCTGCTCGCTGACCTGCCTGTTAAATAAAAACAACTGGAACTTTATGGACGGATCGAAATAGTTAATCAGCTTGCTGTATTCTTCCAGAATATCCGCCTGATCCTCCACCTCCAGCAAGTCATAGTTGATGTCGTAAAACTCCACCATTTTCGTGTAATAATTGTCCGCCACCTGACAGATGCCGTCCCGGTACATTTTTTTGAATGTAATAGTTTTCTGTGCGGTGTCCGGCTTTGCCTGCTCCCTGCTGTTCCCGGCAAGGACACGCCTAAGCTCCGCCAGACGTTTCTTTTCCGAAAAAGTCAGCCCCGCCTTTTCCGGTGTCCGCTTATTTTCCTGCGGTTTTGGCTTTGCCGCCCCCGCCTTTTGCTTTTTCTTCAAGGAAACATACCTCCCTCCTGATTTTTTCCCGTTCCTCCAACTGCTTGTAGAGGTTTTCCGATTTATACGGTCTGATTCCCGGCGTGAGTACCTTCTGCCGGAGCATGAAGTATAAAATCTTCTCTGCCGGGAAACCGTCTTTTTCATACATTGCCAAAAAGAAGAATGGCAGCATTGCGCCCACCATGATAAGCGCCGCCCCCTGTGTACCCAATACCCCTTTGGTAAGGAAATATAAGGGTACGCCCACAAGGGCAGCTCCCGAAAAGCAGATAATCTGCCTTTTGGTAAGGTTCAACGCTACTTTTGTCTTGATTCCACTCAGGTCTTTCGGCACTGGTACTGATATTGCCATCGTCTGCTCCTTTCGTGGGAAATGCCCGCCAAGCACAGTGTCCTTGTACTCAGTGGGCATTAAAAATTGATTTTGATAATGAACCTGTCTTAAATAAGCTGAAACAGAGGATTACGGTATATGCCGCCACCGACCACAATGCGCTGTGAAGGTTGCCCGCTACTGCGACGCCCGCCACAAGCACAGCGTAAATCGCCACGCACACCATGATAAAGAACCCCTGAAAAGCAAGTGCGACAAGCCCTTTTAAGTAATTCGTCCCGATTGTACCCCATTCCCGGTTGGTAACTGTCGCTGCCGGGATTGGCGCAACTGACACATAAAGGTATATTTCAATCATGCGCCCATATAAAATGACGGTGATAAGGACGGACATGATTTTCATACATAAGCTGATTACCATAGTTTCCAGACCAAGACCGATAAGCTCCCCTATCCCCATCGTGTCAATCTGGTTGTTGAACATGGTTGTAAGGGTAGCCTGAACGTCAAGGCTTGTTGAACCGGAGATTGATGCTGCCGCCTGTGTCACCACATGGCTTCCCACGTCAAACACCGCCATGACTATATCAAAGGTCTTGGAAAGCAGCATGACAGCGATACAAGCCTTAAATAAAAAACGGAAGAACAGGCTTGTATCAAAGTCATGCATATTGTTTTTGTCGATTACCATTGTGATCAGCTCATAGATCAGCACAAAACTGATTATCATGCCTGCTATGGGTACTACCACGTTCTCCGAAAGCGTCCGTATCATGCTGGATATGCCGGAGTTCCATGTGCTGGGTGTCTTGCTGACCTCCCCCGCAATCGTCCCGACCTTATCATTGACATCTGTAAATACCCAATAAAGTAGGTTTTTACAGCTAAATTGTTTTTAACTGGATTTTTTATTGAATTGTTTCCCCATTCCCGCTACCGGTCAGATTTCCGATGAAACGGTAATGGATTTCGATAGACTGGACTTTCTCACCATTTACCCGGCGTTTGTCGCCCACTAAAATCTTTGTGATAAGTTCATTGATGATACAAGAATTTAATTCCTTCAGGTCACTGTACTGCCGGATCAGGCTTATCCACTTCCCCGCATTCTGCTCCGTGGCGTCATGCTCTGCCGACTGCTCCTGCAATGCGGAAAGCTGTTTTTTGAGTTCCTCCTGCTCCCTCTGGTACTTCGGCAGAAGATTGTCTATGCTTGTGCCTGCAAGCCTGCCGAGTGCGTAATCCTCATACAGCCTGCTTATAACCTTTTCAATCTCCTCAAGCCTTTTCCCTATGGTTCGCTTCTTGCCCTCAACCAAACCATAATCAACAGTACTGTTTAACCGCTGCTGTTCCATAACTTTGTCAAGGACTGCCTGCTCGTCCGCAAGTGCCATTGCCGCCCATTCCCTGATGTCTTTGAAGACAATATCGTACAAGTCCTGCTCCTTGATGCGGTGCGGCGTGCATTTGTCCGGCCCGTCCAGCCTGTAGTTGGCGCATGAGCCGAAGTAGGTATTCCTCCCGCTTTTCTTGCTCGACTTCTCAGGGAAGAATGTAATGCGCCTGCCGCAGTCCGGGCAGTAGGCAATGCCGGAAAAGATACTCGGCTCCCTTTTTGCCTTGCACATCCGCCTGCGCTTCCCATTGACCTCCTGCACACGCTCCCACAGTTCCAAGTCCACAATCGGCTCAAATATGTCCTTTACCACCACCCACTCGTCTTTGGGCTTCACATAGTTCTTGCCAACCTTGAACAGCTTCGACTGTTTCTGCGCCACAAGGCTTCCGATGTAGACCTCGTGCGAGAGTATCCATTTTATCGTCGTTTCATTCCAGATATAGTTGGATATGTCGCCCTCGCCCTTGAAGCGTGTCCACGTCCGTTCGCCCCTTACATGGTGCCAGTATGCGGGTATCGGTATGCGTTCATTTTTCAGCACGTTGCCGATTGCCTTGTAGCCTTTGCCCTGTACGGCAAGCTCATACATACGCCGCACAATCGGTGCAGTTTCCGCATCCGGTATCAGCTTGTGGCTGTCCTCCGGCGATTTCCGGTAGCCGAACGGCGGCACGGTGCTGTGGTAGATGCCCGCCCTTGCTTTCGTGGTCATGGTGCTGCGGATTTTCTTTGAAATATCCCTCGCATAAAAATCGTTGAACAGGTTCTTGAACGGCGCCATCTCGTTGTACCCCATAGAGGTGTCGATACCGTCACTGATTGCAATGTAGCGTACCTTTTTACCGGGGAAATACACTTCGGTATAGTACCCTGTCTGCAAATAGTCACGTCCAAGGCGTGAGAGGTCTTTTGTAATGACCGTGTTGATTTTCCCGCTTTCAATGTCCTCAATCATGCGTTTAAAATCCGGTCTTTCAAAATTTGTGCCGCTCCACCCATCGTCAACGTATATCTCCACGACCTCTATCCCGTGGTACTGTGCATACTGCAGGAGCATCTGTTTCTGGCTCGTTATGGAATTGCTTTCCCTGTCCGTGATGCCGTCATCAACGGACAGCCGGGTGTATAGCCCGCCTTTTGGTGCTGTTTTGTATGTAGTCCTACCCATTCGCTTCTCCTTTTCCGGAAGAAGCTGGTGAACTGCAAAGTGGTTCTTCGTTTTCTATTATACCTTCACAGCCGCCTTCCTGCAAGCGGTTTTCCGTTTTTTCCTCTCTACCTGAATTTAATATCGCCCTCACAAACGCATCCTGCGGTGTGCGCCTACTGTCAAATACCCTTGTCACTATCAGTTTTGTTTTATTCAAATATATTCCCTCCAATCAATTCGTTTCCAGACGCTTCCTGCGTCCTGTTCTGTAAAATAAAAGCCCGGCAAGGTGTTAAATTCCCTCTGCCGGATATCAGACGCTTTAAAAGGACGCAATAAAGACGCTTCTAAAATGCCCCCAAAGCCTTGTATTTCCTATGTTTAGACGCTAAGACACTTATTTTCCAAGTTTAAATTTAAAAAATATTTATATAGATAATATGGGGCTGGCACAGGCGTATGTATATATAAAAAAGGATTTCGGATTTTGCCCGTCTTTGCGTCTTTTGCGTCTTAATGCCCGTTTTCCCCCGTCCGCACCTTTACATGGATACCCTTAAACCCCCTTGCCGTCTTTCCTGCGCCGAGTGCGATGTTATGGGTATAATCAAGCCCGTACTGCTTCTCATTCTGCCGCAGAAAGTTGGAGAAACTGCGCTCCCCTAACGGCTTTTCGAGGTTGTCCTCACACCACTGGCTGTATGCGCCGTAGAGTTGCTTTGACGTGGCATGTGTGCCTTTCTCAAGCCTGATATAGCCCTCCGACTGCATAAATACAATGATGTTGTTCCCGTCCTGCATGGCTTTTGTAAGGTTGTCCTCCGCCCTCTGGCTTATGGTGAAATGGTATCCATTGTCAATCAGGCGGTGCAGCCCCTCAAGGCACCATAAAAAGATGCCGTCCGCTTCAGCAATCAGCTTTTCGCCGAGGAACGGGTCATCTTTCCTGTCCGGCTCACGCTCTTTTACGGTGAGGACAATCTGCCGCCGGAAAAAGCCGTAGGAACGGTCATACAGCGAACCAAGGTTGCCGTTACCAAAACAGATAAACCTCACGCATAAATAGCCCTGCTCGCTTTGCTTCCCCTTGCGCTCCAAGTCCGTTTTATCTTCCAGCGTCACTATGGATTTGATGTTGTTCGTCTGCGGCAATGCTTCCAGCTTCATATCATCGTCAAGCATCAGCAGTTTCCATTCGAGGTCAGCCCTTGCAAAACGGTCAACCTCCACTTTCTGTATGCTGCCCGTGTTCATACTGTCACCGAGCAATGCCCTCAGCACCCTGCCGATGCGCGACTTGCCCTCCCCGCCTTTCCCTATGACAATCATCATTTTCTGCCCCTTTGTCGTGGGCAGCAGCACATATCCCATAAACTCCTGCAACGTAACAATGTCCTCTGGCACTAATAACTGCCCAAGGAATGCAAGCCAGCGTGACGGTTCCGGCGCATCCGGCAGATACTTCACCGGAAGCCGGTTCATGCAGAATTCTTTCTGCACAGAGAAGTTCCCCGACAGGAAATAAGTTCCGTTTGCCACATGGATACGGTCTGTCTGGAATGGCAGCGGCGGCGAGTAGCACCTGATCCGCAACGCATCCAGGAGCGTTGCTGCCTTTTTTGCTATGCCTGATGTGACATAAGGCGCAATCTTGTAATATATCTCCGCCTTAATCTGTTCCGCATCACCGATTGCCCCGTTTATGTCAAAAAAAGTGCCGTGTATGCACTTCATCGGGTGTCCTGCAAGGAAATCCTCACAGAAAAGCACGTCATTGACCTTATTCCCGTCAAACCATGTTTCCGGCTGTGATGCCTGCTCCATTTTCTCCATTGTCTTTTCCAGTGCCGCCCTCTGTTCCGGCGGCACACTGTTCCAGTCTTCTTTCAATCCTCAACACTTCCTCTCCGTAACCTGCCACCAGTTCCACACGCTCCGATAGCGGAGCGTACAGCAGGACATCAAGCAGATACTCAATATAGTCTCTCTTTTCCAACGCTTCACAGAACAGCGGATGCCATTCCCCGTCCGGCTCCTGCGGCGCATACTGCTCTTTCCACTGTCTTAAACAGCACAGGTAATCAGAAAGCACACGGAAACACTTCTTTTCTGCCCTCTCAAACCTCTGCTCCGGCGATAGCTTACGTTTCCTCTCTGGCGGCGGCTTCCTGCCCCTTTTTTCCTCAAAACTGATACCGAAATCCGACGCAATCTGCAATGCTGCTTCTTTCTTCCCAAGCCCGTAATACTTCGCCACAAAATCTATGGCGTCGCCCTTTTCCCCACACCCGAAACAGTAATAGCGGTTATCTATCTTCATGCTCGGATTTTTGTCCTTATGGAACGGGCAGACTGCCATACCGCTTCGGTTTATCTTTATCCCGCAATGCTCCGCCGCCTGCCTTGCGGTAATGCCGTTCTCCCTTATCGCTTCAAATACATTCATTCAGCCCTCCATGCACGCAAAAAAGACAGCTACAAACCTGCCAAACAGGTTCATAACTGCCCTAACGCTGTGTAAATCAATTATCAGCGGACAATGCCCGCAATCATTCCCTTAACCCAAAATCTAAAAACTGTCTATATAGGTATGGCTGCACCCTTTCCGCCAGTTCCCAATCAGTGCGTAGTATAGCGGGATAACGTGGCTGTTGTCCTCCGCTGCTTTCACGCCGACATACCCATTATGTGCGCTGAATGTTTCAAAACAGAGCGCAACATCATCAAGCTGCTCCGAGCCGACTATATCCTCCGACAGATAGACCATGCCGCTTTTTGTGACCCGTATCTGGTTGTTGTGGCTGTCATTGCCGCATGCAATCAACATGCGGAACTGTTCAAGGGTGACTGTCCTGATGTCATACGCTTTTACCCTCTTTCCGTTCAGGACAACGGACTGCCCACGCTGTGCGAGGAACTCCTGAAACTCCTGAAATGTATCAAACATCCCTTCCTCTATCATCTGCCAATAAAAATCCTCTTTTTTATAAAATTTTTTGCCCTGCAAGTGGCTTTCGGGAAAAAAGCCCACATTGGAATCGCACCATCATCTTTCAGACCGCTTTACGGAAGTATCATTATCGGGAAACAGTGTCATGGCGCAAGGTTCCCACACCTTGTTTACAGTAAAACATTTACCGCTCCCGCCTTTTTATCAAAAGCAATCATGGCGTGTTTTCGCATAGCTCGGCTGTTTCATACGTCTTACAGGACTGTCCATATTCAGTTGTCAGCCTGCCATGCAGTTTTAATCCCGCACCAACAGCAAAATGTTTTCATTCATCCGGTTAAATTTCCAGCTTGTCCGCTCCATATTTATGGATGATGCGGAACAGTATTTCTTTCTCTTTCCCCTCTGCCCTGCCATATATCCTGCATAATGTTTCAAGCTCTGTCTGTGTGAGGGTGTTGGCATAAGGCTTATAATTTTCCGTGATGAAAACCCCGCCGCCTTCCCCCGGCTTTGTATAAATCGGATAATCAAATGACAACGCTGTGACATCATTCATTATCGTGCGCCTGGTAACGTCAAATTCCCATGCAAGCTCCCTCATAGTCATATGACCTCTGGCAGATAAAATGCTGATGATTTCCATTCTCCGGTGTGCCGTATCCATGCCGCACCTCCTCCCACTTCCCGGCTTAAAAATTATCCAAATTTTCTATGTATTCCTTTCACAGTACGGCCCAAATTCATGTATGATTGACAGTACGGTTTCCCTGTCTTTCCCCGTACATCCCACAGCGAGTTTTTCCAGGCATTCCAGTTGTTCACGGGAAAGCGAGTTCTGGTGTTTCCCTGCCCCGTCCATAAGGAAATAGCCGCCGTTATATCCCTGCTTTGTTATCACGGGAAGCTCTTCGCCAATGATTTCAAAATCCCTGCGTATGGCATTCTTCCCGACACTGTACATAGCCATAAGTTTTGGCACGGTCAGCTTTTTCCCCGACAGCAGCATGCGCTCAATTTCCCGCCGCCGCTGGAATGCGTGGTCTAACATTTTTTCACCCCCTTTCTCCGCTGTTTGTGATGTCAATTATAGATAAAGGAAGTTCCCATATATGGGTACGTTCCTCAAAAAAATTCCTGCTTTTCCTTGCAGACAGCTAAAACCAAAAACTTTCTCTTTGAAGTAATAGCAAGCACTGCCTGTGTTCCCTCACAGGCTCCGATTTTCCCAAATTCCCCCGGAGCGGGAATCTGGAAAATCTGCTTGTAGGGGGAAGTTTCCCCCTAGCCCCCTCTGCGCTCAAAAATCTCAAAATGCCCTGCCGGAATTTTTGATTTTTTCACTCATTTTTTACACGAACATCCCCCACGGCGGGATTGAAGATTGTGTAAAATCTTTTCAAAAATCCAATCAAAGAAAGGAGGTAAAAAATGGCAAACAGGGAACGCAGAAACGAGCTGAAAATATACCTGAGTGATGATGAACAGTACATACTGGAGCAGAAAGTCAAAGTCTCCGGCATGAAAAGCAAATCCACTTTCCTACGCCGCCTGATTTTGTATGGCTTTGTCTACGACATTGATTATTCAGACCTGCGGGATTACAACTATACGCTGGGAAAAATCAGCGGCAATCTGAACCAGATAGCAAAGCGCATGAATGCCACAGGCAATGTTTATAAAGCCGATGTCGAGGAAGTAAAAAAGCTGATGAAGCAGGTGTGGGATACACAGAAAGCCATGCTTTCAAAACAGCCCACCATGAAGCAGTAAGCCCAAACGGAATCCCCCTCCAAAAGCGGAACCGTTCCAGCCAGATTTTGCACACAAATACGCAATGGATAAACTGTAATAAAAGCCAAAATCAGACAAATTTCGCACCATTAAAAAAGGTGTACCGCAGTGGAGTTTCTTTCTTCCTTGCGGTACACCTTGATATGTAAAATCATCCGTAATTCTTTTGTTTCCCTTATTCTATGGAGCGATATTTTCAATTTCCTCTTTCCCATTATTTGCCTCCTGATTTGACCCATTCCATTTTCAATTTCAAAAACAAAAACGGCAGCTTTGTTTTTCAAAGCCACCGTAAAATCAAGGTACTAAAACATGGCTGCTGTACGACGGCTTTTTTTCTTTTGCCGTCGTGCGGCAGATTGCTTTATCATTCAGTTTTCTATAAGTTGTTTTTTACAAGTCCGTTCTAAAAAGTTCAATTACAATGACCTCCGGGCGGTTGTTAAAGCGGATAGGAATAATGCTGTTACCCAATCCCCGGCTAACAATCATATTTGTACTTCCATTTGTAAACAGCCCTGCGTCATACTTTGGAAACATCCCTTGATCGGGGGCAATCAGCCCACCGATAAATGGCAGACGGAATTGACCGCCGTGTGCATGTCCGCTTAGAACCAAATCAATATTGCAATGTGCATAGCTCTCAAATAGTTCCGGGCGGTGTGAAAGTAGAATAGTGTAGCTGCTTTCATCATCAGCAAGGCTATTTAGCTTTGTGCTAACCATAGCTGGGGTTTCCCCGAATATATCACCTTTCAACGTGAAATTAGGGTCAGAAAGCCCGATAAGCGTTATAGTTCCTTTTTCATGTTTTAATTGTATTGCTTCATCTTCAAGCATGATTACGCCAATCGTTTCAAGCCCTGTTTTGAGTTCATCATACTGTGACAGGCTTGCTTCGTGGTTCCCTGTCACATAGTAGACAGGCGCAATATTAACCGCCCCTTTTGCGAAATCAAGAGCCACGTCAATATCTGTATGTCCTGCGTCCACGAAATCCCCGGTTATTACA
>ERZ808044.1798-NODE-1798-length-10075-cov-3.358172_pt1 | contig 10075 bp, 8 predicted proteins | sample MGYA00380195_ERZ808044 | MGnify/ENA primary metagenome ERZ808044 (study PRJEB31490, sample SAMN06133423) | mouse gut metagenome | isolation source: Z7_2 | host: mice | place: China: Chengdu | collected 2015-05 ...
CCTTCACAAAATAATCATAGGCACATTGGGCAAGAATTGCAAGCTCAACCTCTGTTTTTGCTCCGCCGGAAACGTAGCTTTTAAAAATCTGCCCGCTCTCTCCTACATGAGCACCAGTGTAAAGAAGCTGTAATAAAATCCGTTCACTCAATCCATAGGTATCTATTCCAAAGGCTTCTGCCGCTTTCCAGATATCCCGCATTTCTTTGCTGGTTCCCCTAAAATATCTGCAAAGATACTCCAACAGCCTTTCATCATATTTGCCTGCTTTAAATGCCATAAAGGCAAGCTGCTTCATGGCCTCATCCTCTGAAAAGTCCTCCATAAAAAGCAGTCTGCTGCAAAGTCTTACTAGCAGCTTTGCCTCCACGCCTTCCCCACCTCGCAGCTTAATCCACTCATAGGCTTTTTCATACATACCGCGGATAACCATAAAGCGCACTACCTCGGTAAAGTTACTGTTCTCCACCTGTTCCGGCTTTAATTCCCTTAAATAATCATCCAGCTCACTCATTCTGTCATTATCATAAAAAAAGTGGATTAATTTTATCCGTATTTCCTGCCTGACCAAATTTACTACCTGGTCAGAAGCAGCAACCCGCTTCATGTACTCCACATTTTCGCTGCTCACCACACCGATTTCCCTGCCTCTTTCACACAGCCACAAATCAAAGTGAATACAGCCGCTTACATAGGGTGCAATCATAGCCGCAAACTTGTCCGGCAGAAGCAGCCTCTCAAGCGTATATTCCTCCTGCCTGCAGTAACGGTTTCCCTCTCCATCTTCTAAAAGAAGCTGAAAATCATTTCCATAAACAGGAATATATGCCTCTTTTCCTGTGATTGGAAATACTGTTTCCTGACATTCTTTTTCATAAACCAAAATCGCTTTTTTGATGTCTTTCCTGACTACCTTAAGTTGCCGAATAAAAAGCACCGTTATAAGTCCCCTGGCAGTTTCATCCGTAATCATCATCTGGTTCAGCAAATTCTTGTACAGATATGCCAGATACTGATTGCTCTTCCCCTTGATAATCTGAAATACCAAAAAACGCTCTATCTGCTCCCTGTAGCTTTGATACAGCTCTGGAAACTGCTCTTTATTTCGATAGATATATGCATAAAGGAATGAGTTATGTAAACTGTCAAGATTACTGTCAAAAGCAAAATACATTAAAACAATCTTAGGTATCACGCAGTCATCCCGGAGTGTTAAAGACATCATATAATATTCATAAAGCCTTGTAATCCTTAATTCCTTTTCTATTCCCTTTTCATACCAGGAAAATGCGGTTTCATCCGTAAAATTTCCCTTTATCAGTAAAGTGCATATCGCCTGCAGCACCTCATCTCCAGGCGAAACCTTGTAACATTCCTTTAAGATATAAAATAATCTTCCTATGTAATTTTTCTGCTTTTGTGCAAGATAGACAATCTGATCCACCACCCCGGGAAAAAGCAGTTCCTTTTTTGCAGCATAAGAAAGCACCTGTATTTCAAAGGAATCCAGCCGCATTAAAAGGGCCGGATTTGCTGCAAGCAGATTCCACGCCTCGATATAAATCACCGGGCTTTTACAACCCTGTTTAAACTGCTCTTCCAAAATAATCCACTTTCTTGAAGGACTCTTGGTATAATCATCTGCAAGATATAAAAGCAGCCAGGCAATCCGCCAATTGTCAGAGTTCTGTGCAAAAATCCTTTCCACCTGACCGGCTACTTCATCTGTGTAATTTTCCTGGCGATTTAACAAAGTGGTCAGGTAAAGTTTATAACAATATAAGGCCGGATCAAAGTTTTCCTCCATCATGGCAGATGCCTGATCCAAAAGCCATTGTGCTTCGCCCTGCCGATCTGTGGTGATTAAAAGCTGCACTTGAAACAGTCTGGAGGCCGGATCCTTTTCATCCATCTGCATCAGCGTCTCCACTAATTCCCCGGTCTGCTTCATCCAGAAAGAAGCACTGATCTTTTTGGCTCGAAAGGCTTCATAATATTGCATCAGTTCCATAATGGTATGCTTTTTCTGTCTTCGGATTCCTGTGATCCTTGCAGCAGCCTGTCTGTTAATGACAGTTATTTCTGCCTTTAAAGATACATAAGGATTATGCAGGTGAATGGTTCCATAATTTCTGCCTGCATGAAGTCCTTTCTGGGAAATATAAAAAGGCAGCCTGTAGCAGTTACCCAGAAAGTCTTCATCTCTGATTACTTCCTTTTCCAATACAAGAAATTCTCCCTGTAGGGATACATTTAGTTCTGAATATCCCCAGCCATTTCGATTAATGACAAGCCGGCAATACGCCATATCCTCAGGATTTTCTATTCGTATTTCCGATTCCTCTAAAAGAAACTCAACCTTTTGTTTCTTTTTAATCTCCAAAAGAAATTCTTCAACATTCTGCTCCCGCCTGCCGCCTCCCAGCAGCCCTTTATACACTCCATAATACTGCCTGTCCACGCCTTGAAAGACCCGTTCAAATTCCTTTGAATAAAATAAGTTTACTGCCTCCTCCCAATTTGTTCTGGCAAGATTTGCAAAATGAAAAAGATTTTTAATTTTCCCAAGCCCTGATTCCAAACTGCCGGCGGCAATGGTCACAATATATGGTACATAATATTCTCCCTGATTGGAAATAATTCTGAATTCTCCTCTTAATGATTCACCTTCTGTCATACCGGAAGCGTCAAAAAAGTATAAAATTTCTTCTTGAAATCCTGAAAATTTCTCTGTTAGACAATGCATTCTAAGCCTGCTGGAAGAAACCACTCCTTCTGTCATCTCATTTTCATGACCAAATATAGTAAAACTTCCCTCGTAATCTTCTCCTTCGCGCAGAGAAAGCTCAATCACGGGACTTGAAAAATCCAGAGAATGAACATCTTTATTAAAATTTCCTTCCAATATCCGCTTTACTGCATCCTGCACGCTTTTGTATCCTCCGGCCATTTGTTCTTCTTAGGTAAATATTCAAGATTAGTATACCATTATTTTATCCTGTTTCGCAACAAAGCCTTCAAAAAAAGAAAAAACTGCCAGCCTGCTTGTTACATTAGTTCACAGAGCCTCTGGGTAGACTATAACATCTGTAAACAACAGCAGGCAGGCAGTACACAAAACAACGAATAACATGCGTTGCCCACGGGAATAAAAATCAGGGTGATCAGCCGGGTTCTGATATACGGCTTACTCCTACGTAAATATTGGAAATGCTATACCATGTGGGATAATCAACAATTCCTGTCTGGGGCAGGTTAAAGATTCCCTGAAAGGCTTTTACTGCCTGTGCCGTGGCAGGCCCATAAATACCATCCACTGCTATTTTGGGAATGGCAGGATAATTTTGTGCAATTCTGTTTAACTGCTGCTGCATCTGTCTTACTTTTTCACCGGAAGAACCAATAGTCAAATCATATCCCGGCCAGGAAGAGGGTACCCCTGCAATGCTATCGGCTGTATTGATATACATATCATTTCCATAATAGTAATGGATAATGTCAATAGCAGAATAACCTTCATCCGCCAGATATCTGGAGCCCCACTGGCTTAATCCGTCACAGGTAACTCTTCTTCCATCACAGTAAGAGGTAAAAATCGGCTGTCTTACCCCGGGCCTTGACAGATAATTGGCAAAAACACTGTCCACTACCCGGTCAATATTTTCGTAAACATTTCTTCCCCGCATCCATTTTTGATCATAGGCTGTGGAAGAAGTTATGGTAAAGTTGTAGCCTTTGTTCCGGTACAGCAAAGCCACTATTTTCATGTGAAGAATTATCCATATTATTTTCCAGCCGAATCTTAAATTTTATGTTGATTTCTTCGTCTTTTACGATAATCTTATCAACTAATGCAGAAATCAGCATTTGCTTGGTCTGTGTATCAGATTCTTGAAACAGTTCGCTCCATTTTGGCATGGGGTCTGTAAACTGCTTCTTTTCCTTGCTCTGTACTAAAATCTCTTCCAGTTGGTTTTTCAATCTCTTCCTAGCAAGCTCTATCTCCTTTTTCCGTGATTCTTTTTTCCCTATGATAGCAGACAATTTATCTACACTAAAGGCAAAATTGCCCCGAATCGCATCTGGCAGCTTTTCTTCCAGTGTTGCTATATCCGACATCAGGTTTTTTATCTCTTTGTCAAGGTCTTTTATTTCACGGGTAATACTTTTGCTTTGCTGTGACTGCACTCTTTCGATTTCATTTGATATATCAATCTTTTTTAGATTTTCCAGATAACGCTCTACTGTTGCAAACACAATGGATTCTAAATATGCCTGTGAATAGGAACTTTTTGGCTTGCACTGATTTGAACACCCATAGCGCCCTACATAGGAAACTTTTTCTTCTCCTGTTTTTTTGCAAATCCAATGATTTGCATACCCTGTATTTTTAAGCCGCTTCCCACAGTATCCACAATAAACCAAGCCTGTAAGTGCCAGCTTTCCCCTTGTTGAAAAAGGTACATTGTGCTGTTCCATGTACAATTCACTTGCAGCCTGCCTGGATTCATTGATTCTCCTTTTTCTTGCTTCGCGTATCTCTTGTGCTCTTTCCCAAGTTACCTGTGGCACAATCATAATCTCTGTATTTTGCTCTCTTGCATAAATCCATTCCTTTCGGTCAAGCCTCGTACACTCCCCATGTCCGTCTTTTCTTCTGTTATATGCAGCATATCCCATATAAATAGGATTCATCAGAATGCTTCTTACTGTTCCGCTCTTCCACTTTTCCAGAATCGGTGCAGAAATACCATTTCCATTCAGCGTATTTGCTATCTTCTGAAATCCCATTCCTTGATTCACTGCATAGGAATATATCTGACGCACAACCTCTGCCTGCTTGGGAACAATTACAAGCTTGTGAAGTGCTCTGCCATGATTGCTGATTTCTCCTGATAAGACTAATTTGTATCCGTAGGGTGCTTTTCCACCTACAAACTTACCATTTCTTACCATTTCTACCATAGTATCATGCACCCGCATCCCTGTTTTCTTGGATTCTCCCTCATTTTGCCAAAAACGGATATAGTTGAGAAGCTTATCAATGTGTTCCTCTGTCTTTAACTGACCGTCTTTAATGGTCCAAACCTCTATTCCAAGACGATTCAATTCAGCTACATAGAAACTGTATTCTTCCTGTCTGCCAATTCGGTCTGACATATATGCTAACAAAATGTCAAATTCTCCATTCTTAGCTTCCTTTATGATGTCCTGAAGTACTTCTCTGTCTTCCACACCATTGTGATATGCAGAGATGCCTTTTTCCAGATATTCTTTATCAAATACCCAATCTGTATGTTTTTCTATGTACTGCCTGGCCTCTGCTCTCTGTATCGGAATATCGTCATCATGTAACTGTTGTCTGGATGATACTCGAAGTAAGGTTCTTACTTTTTTACTCAAGGCTCATTCCTCCTTGTAAACTTAATTTACATTGTGAACTCGTTTCACATTGGGAACTCGTTTCACATTGGGAACTCGTTTCACATTGGGAACTCGTTTCACATTGGGAACTTGTTTCACATTGGGAACTTGTTTCACATTGGGAACTTGTTTCACATTGGGAACTTGTTTCACATTGGGAACTTGTTTTGCATTTTATTCAGATAAATTTCTTTAAGCATATGCTCAAAAAAGCTTATGTCTTTAGATTCAACTGTACATGGAAATTCTAAAATAATTCTCACTTTTTTCTTCCCAATCTCTAACTCTTCTGAATAGGTTTCCATATCCTCCATAATGTCACACTTGCTCTCGCTGCTTTTTACAACTTTATGTGCCAGTACATTTTGATATTCTATCATGATAAATATTATTCCAAGGATTTATCTAAGCAGAATAAATATTAATACTGGGAAATAGAGTGTCTGTGGCGGGAGTAGCCATTGGCTAGATGCCAATGGCATCTATTGACATATAGGTAACTTGTTGCTATAATTAAAAGCGTAACAAGTTACCTATGGGGGAATTTTATGAAACTGGATGATCTGATTACAAGATTTTCAAGCACCACAGAAAATCAGGAAAAAGCTATTTTCAGCACATTATTTATTGCTGGAAATCAATTGCAGACACTTTTTGACAACCATATTCCAGAGGTTTCGCTAAAGCAGTTTATGTTATTATCTATTGTCAGGCAGTCAAAAGATGCGTTGACCTTTACCCAATTGGGAAATTTACTGGGCTGCTCTAGGCAAAACATCAAAAAATTAGCTGATGTTCTGATGAAAAAAGGATTTATTACAATAAGGCAGAGTCCAAATGATACAAGAGCCATGTGTATTTGTCCCACGAAAAAAGTAAATGACTTTTTTCAAAAGGACTTTTTCAAATACCAAGAGGAGTTGAAATATCTTTTTGAAGTTTACACGGACGAAGAAATTGAAACGCTTTTTGTTCTTTTATCAAAACTTTATGCAGGAATAGAAAATCTGGAAAAGAAGATTGCCAGTGAAGAAAGGGAGAGTTAAGCAGATGAAAACGATTGTAATTTACAATTCACAAACAGGATTTACAAAGCGTTATGCTCAATGGATCGCAGAAGAAACAGGTGCTGACTGCCTTGAATTATCAACCGCAAAAAAGAAAAACCTGACTGCCTACGAAGCAATTATTTTTGGCGGCTGGGCCTGTGCAGGCAGCATTCATAAAATTAGTTGGTTTAAAAACAACATAAATCAATGGGCAGGTAAGAAGCTGATTGCATTTTGTGTTGGCGGCAGTCCGATTGAAAGTCCAGACGTTTCAGCATCCCTTAAAAATAATTTCAGCGAAGCAGAACTGGAAAAGGTAAATGTATTTTATTGTCCAGGGGGATTTAATTATGAAAAAATGTCCACCCCTTCCAGACTTATGATGAAGATGTTCATAAAAACACTTAAAGCAAAAAAGAATAAAACGCAGGAAGAGCTGGAAATGATAAAAATGATTTCTGCGTCCTATGATATTTCGGACAAAAAATACATTGAACCTATTTTACAATGTCTGAAAAAATAACGGATACCAGGCTTGCCAGCCATCCTTATATTAAATAACGGATGCCAGGCTTGCCAGCCATCCTTATATTAATAAAAGTAAAGGTGCGGTATAAGCTTAATATGCTTAAATTTTACCGCACCTTATTTTCCATCACTATTCTATTTCTGAAAACTTACTGAACGACTCCCGTTCCGCCTCTTGTCCAAATAATATTCTGGCTGATCATCTGGTCAATATCCATGCCGATGATTTCAGAAGCTCTTGCTTTAGCAGCGGCTTCATTTGCGGTTCCTAAACTTTTGTAGATCTCGTAAGATGGCTTTTTATTTCCATTTAAGTCATACAATCCAAGGGCCAAATGGCTTTCCATCTCATGCGCTTCATCCGTCTGGCGGAAGAGCATAAATGCATCCACATCCGGCAAAGATGCTGCCTTTAAATAACCATAAGCGATAGACGCTTCCTGGGATTCACTGCCAAAAGCAGAGGTATAACCAATCTCTGCAAGAGAAATACTTCTCACCTCTCCGTTTGGATTTAAAAAATGACTCTGATGCATATAGTTGATCAAAAGATCAATATTCTGCATAGTGATATATGGAGTGGAAAGGTTATTTTTCACCCATACTGCCGGGCCATTCCATGCGTAAGGATCATATAAGGGGGAGTTATAGGGGTGATAAGAAAGTCCCCAGTCAATGTTCCCCTCCCGGTTCATATAATAATTAAATTGATCCAAATAGCCCTTTGCAAGGAAACTTCCTGGATTCGACAGTCTGTTCCATTCCTGATCTATGGAATTATAAATACGGACATTGGCATTTTTGCTTTTTATCTCATTGTATAAAATACGAAAAGCTTTTACATAGATATTTACATTCAAATCCATCGAAGTAGAATTGGTGTACCACCAAGAAGTACGCGCATTTACTTCATTTCCCACGATCCAGTTATCTACCTGTCCACAGCCGGTTACTCCAGAATAACGCTGTCCTAAAAATGCCCCTATTGCCTTTAAATGATCTGTTCCTGAAGCATCTGCTACATTGATTGCATACCCAGGACAATCACCGCCTGCCGCAAGAGGATGAATCAAATCCTGCCCATAAGGGCTTTTCCCGCCATTTAAAAGCACCAGCGTGACCTGCATTCCATAGTTGTTAAAGCTTCTGATGGTAGAGTCATACTTGGAAATCATATCGCCGCTAAAATAGTAAGTCCGTCCATTGTAATCAAAAGGAATCGCACCGGGAACAGAAGCGTTCGCACAGATCTCACCGATATCCATATTATAAACGATCTGCTGAATCCCAAGATCCTGCAGCTCTCCATTTGAAACTCTGGTCACATCCGGCAAAATACCCTTGATTCCTCTATCCTGGCGCGCAGAAGTGTATGCTGCAATTGCCTCGGGATTGGTAATATAATGCTCGTCGCTCACCTGAATCATTTGTCCGTTACGCTTAACCGCAATCAAAAACTTGCGGCTTAGATTTGACTGATCTGTATTGTAATTTAAAGGAAAACTTACCGAAACAGAAGTTCCTGCTTTAGCCGAAGCCACAATGCTTCCCACCGGGCCATCCTGATAAACCTCATCTGCGTAAACATAATATTTCCCATCATCACTCGAAGGAATACCGGAAGCCTTGAGCTGACATACCACATCACTTCCTGAAATCACACAGGAGCTGATTGCAACAGGTCTGCCTGCTGCCTCCACACAACATAAATTGTCACCGGCCACCTGACCAATACACACTGCCGATACCGCAATAACTGCTGCAGCCATAATTGCTGCAATAACTCTTCCTGCTCTGCTCATAATTACCATCCCATCATTTTTCTTTTGTTGTTCCTACATTTCAGGATAATTTCCCTATTATTATATATGAAATCAGGATGAATGTCACTATTTTATATTAGGTTCCGGTGGAAAATTCCTATGGAATATCAAATTCATGAGGAACTGTCGCTCCGTTCTTTTTTCTCTGCCGGACGCACTCTGTCAGCAAATATTCTATCTGGCCATTTACAGATCGAAAGTCATCCTCAGCCCAGGCTGCAATGGCATCATATAATTTTGCTGACAAACGTAAGGGCACCTGCTTTTTGCTGTTATCAGCCATTAATAAAGTGATCCTGAATTTACAATAGGCTGGGCATCCCTATTGCCACAAAGTACTACTAAGAGATTTGATACCATAGCTGCTTTTCTTTCCTCGTCAAGAGAAACCACCTCTTTTTCGGAAAGACGCTCCAACGCCATCTCCACCATTCCTACGGCTCCGTCAACAATCATCTTTCTGGCATCAATGATCGCTGACGCCTGCTGTCTTTGCAGCATAACTGCTGCGATCTCCGGCGCATAAGCAAGATAAGTGATCCTTGCCTCAATGACTTCAATTCCTGCATCCAAAACCTTATTCTGGATTTCTTTACGGATACGGTCGGCAACCATTTCGCTGGAGCCTCTAAGGCTTCCCTCATCAGCCACTCCATCTCCTGTGGTATCTACATTTTCCGCCACATCATAAGGGTAAATACGAACAATATTGCGAAGCGCGCTGTCGCACTGCAAGGACAAATACTCTTTATAATTGTCCACATTAAACACTGCTTTTGCAGTATTGGTTACCCTCCACATAACAGCAATTCCAATTTCTACAGGATTTCCCAGGCAGTCGTTGATTTTCTGTCTGCTGTTGTTTAAAGTCATTATTTTCAGGGATATTTTTTTACTGCTTTCAGAAATCATCTGCGAATTTACTGCTGAAGCAGAGATTTGTAAAAACTTTTCTTTACCGTTTTCCACATCACCGCTTTGGTTCAGCTTCGTTCCTGCCGCCGGATTTACACTGACACAAAAAGGATTCACATAATAAAAGCCTTCTTCCTTTAAGGTTCCTATATACTTCCCAAACAAGGTTAAAACCAGCGCTTCCTGAGGCTTTAATACCTTAAGCCCACAAAAGAAAATCCAGCCAAAGGCAGTGTAAATAATTCCAAGCACCAAAAGAATAATTCCAGGCACAAAACCGCCGCCATGACCATCCAGCATAATTCCTCCAAATACAATTGCTGCAATGCCAGCCGC
>ERZ808044.1801-NODE-1801-length-10036-cov-4.660408_pt1 | contig 10036 bp, 14 predicted proteins | sample MGYA00380195_ERZ808044 | MGnify/ENA primary metagenome ERZ808044 (study PRJEB31490, sample SAMN06133423) | mouse gut metagenome | isolation source: Z7_2 | host: mice | place: China: Chengdu | collected 2015-05 ...
CGTTGCCGGTGTCCGTTGCCAAGGCATAAGCGTCAGCTTCTGCCTTTTTCTCCCGTTCCCATCCCTTTTGCCGCCCATATCCGGCGAACGTCCGGGGATTGGAAAAATACTTCCAGCCGGTCACGCACTGGTTCATAATCTCGTTGATTTCCCGGATTTCCCATTGCTTCGGTTCGTCAAAGGCATGGTTTAAGGCTTCCTTGTAGAGCAGCTTGGAGCAGACCGCTTCCCCTGTATAGCTGTCAAGGAACGCCTGTATCATCCCCGCTTTGGTGTCCTCCGGCATAAAATCCCGCTGGTGTTCTTTCAGGTATCGCACCATTTCCGGGCTGAACGTGAGCTTCCACCTGCCGCTTTTGTAAATCTCCATCGCTTCCGCCCACATCTGGCAGATATAGGCTCTGGAAGCGGCTTCGTCCTCCAAAATGTGAACCTCCGCCTGTTCCGGGCATACCTGAATGGGGATAAAGCGGCGGTTGCCGGAACGGTCAAGGGGAAGGAAGTCAGGGGCGTTGGAAGTGCCGCCGAACACGCACTGTCTCGGTCTGTCCTCCGGGTGGATGGCATAGGGCGTTTTGTAGACCTCCTTCTGGCGGCTTAAAAATGACTTGATTTCCTCAATGCTCCTTGCGTTGGCGGTGGCAATCATTTCCGACATTTCGATTATCCAATAGCCCTGTAACTTTCGGTACACGTTATCATCGTCCAGCTTCCGCAAATCGTCGGAGAACCAGTCATCATTTGCCGCCAGCAGACGGAAGAAGCTGGATTTCCCGGCTCCCTGCCCGCCTACCAGACAGAGCATGACCTCAAATTTACATCCCGGCTGGAATGCCCGGTGGATGGCTCCCAACAAGAATAAGCGCAGGGCTTGGAACGTGTATTCGTCTGCGGCGGCTCCCAGAAAGTGCCGCAGGCAGAAGCGTATCCGCTCTGTCCCGTCCCATGTCAGGCTGTTTAGGAAGTCCCGGACGGGGTGGTAGCTGTTCTGATGGGCGGCAAGGTCGGCGGCATCTACAATCTTTTTCTCACTGGTAAGCCCATAGGTTTCTTCCAGATACAGCCGGATATATTTCATATCCGTGTCTGTGATTGCTTTATTTTTGCCCCGCTTATATCCCAGCGGCTTCACAATGTCGCTGCGGTCTGTCAGCAGGTTGTAGGCAATCGCCCCGGAAAGCAGCGGGTCACGCTGGAACACGGTCAGGCAATTCCGTATGCTGTTGCGGAAGCCGCCTTTCTCGGTGGTTTCCAGCATAGATTTCACTTCCTCAACGCTCCGGGGCGGCTCTGTGCTGTCGGCAAGGTTTTTTAAGCTCTGCCGGGTCTGTGGCGGTAAGCTCTGCCATTCGCTGTTCAAGCTGTCTCACTTCCTTTCCGTGTTCGATGATAATGGCTGCCCGTTCCTGCAAATCGCCGGAGAGCAGCCCGTCTAACAGGTATTCTACATAGCCCTGCTTTTGCAGGGCTTCTACAAACCGGGGATTCCATTCTTCCTCCGGCTGGCGTGGGGCGTATTCCTCCCTCCAGCGGCGCAGGAGATGGTAATAATCGGACAGCACCTTAAAACAGTGCTTCTCCATGCGCTTAAACCGTTGTTCTTCGGTTTCCTGCCGCAGCCGGGGCTTTACCGGTCTTTTGGTGCGGTTCGTCCCGTCCTCATGGGGGATGGAGAAGTCCTGCGCCAGCATGAGGGCGGCCTCCTTGCTGCCGGTGCTGTGGAGCAGGGAAACAAAATCAATCACATCCCCGGTAGCCCCGCAGCCGAAACAGTAAAAGCGGCGGTCAAGTTTCATGCTGGGGTTTTTATCATTGTGGAACGGGCAGACGCACATCCCATTTCTGTTCACCCGGATTCCGTAATACTCCGCAGCCTGCCGGGTGGTAACAGACTGTTTCACGGCTTCAAATACGTTCAATAGGCGTTTCCTCCTGAAAAAGAAAAAAGCACCTGACATTCTCGGAGTGAAAATGGCAAGTGCCGGTCAATGTTCCATATCGTGTTTTTGCTTCTGCGCTCCGGGCTGGCGGCGTTTTTCTTCCTGCTCCTGCCGGATACGCTGTCCCCGCCCTTTCAGTTCCCCAACGGTGGATTTTTTCTTCCCCGGCTCCGCTGTCTGCCGGTACTGGCTGGACGGGAGAACCTGATTGAGCCAGTGGCGCACATCCCGCAGCACCTTTACGTCCTCCCGAACCGCTTCCAGTGCTTCCGTCGGGGCGGTCAGGGCTTCTTCCAATTCCTCCCGTTCTGTCTGCAAATCTTTTACGCTGTATTTGTTCCCCTTCAGGTTTGCTTTGAAATAGCGGATGGCGGCGTTATAATTGTCCAGCTCCTCCCGGTGGGCGGCGGCGAATTTCTCCTTTTTCCCTTTCCATCCGATAGCGGCGTACTCGGCATGAACCGGCTTTGCGGCTTCGTACTTTTCAATATAGGCAAGGGTAGTGTCAATGGCTTTTATCCGTTTCTCCATCTTCCCCATGTCGGTGCGGAGCGACTTTGCTTCTTCGTCTGCGCTGTCCAGATATGCGTCAAGGCTCTCCACGGTGGAGATTTCCTTTTGCCGCAGGAAAGAGAGGGCTTCCATGACTTTGTTGTAATCCGCCACTGTCCCCTTTAGCTTCCCGCCGGATGTCCAGCCGGAGCGTTCTTCGCTTCGCTGTCCTAGATAGCGGGAAAGCAGCTCCGGGATGGTCGGCTCCTTCGCCTGTTCCAACGCTTCCATGAGCGCAGCTTTTTTCTCTTTCAGGTCGGCAATCCAGCCCTTTAAGCTGCGTACCATCTGCCGGATAGACTGCATGAGGGAGTTGGCGGCTTTAATGTCCCGGTTCAGGTTCCCGATGTCGGTCTGTATGCCCCGCTTCTCCATCTGGCAGACGGCGGCTCCCATGTGGACAGTGGGGATTTTATCAATGCCCTGTCTGGCATAGGAGCGCAGGTCAAGGGATTCTTTGCAGCCGATGGCTTCCAGATAGCGGGTTGCCGTGTCCGCCCATCCCTGCCGCCAGATTTCACAATACTTCTGGTCGTTCCAGTCCACGGTGTCCTCCTTGTGGCTTTTCCACCTGCCGGACGGGAGCCGGATTCTCTCGCCGTTTTCGTCAAGGTCATAAACCTTGCGGGATTTCGGGAGCCATTTCCCTTTTTCGTCCATCGCCCGCATGGTTAAGAGGATATGGGCGTGTGGGTTGCCGTCCCCCTTGTCATGGATGGCAAAGTCGGCTATCATGCCTTTGGAAACAAAAAATTCCCGACAGTAGTCCCGGATCAGGTCGGTGTGCTGTTCCGGGGGCAGTTCCCTCGGAATGGCAAGCACTAACCTCCGGGCAAGCTGGGAGTTCCATTGTTTTTCCACCGCTTCGGCGGCGTTCCATAGGGTGTTGCGGTCTGCGTACTCCGGCGGCGCATGGGGCGGGAGCATGATTTCCGTGTGGACGATTTCGCTCTTGTGGGAATAGTATTTCTGCTTCTGGTCGTATTCAGAGAATAGCCGTTCCCCGCTCTGGTAGGCGGCGGAAGCGACGGCAGACTGACCTTTGCTGTGCTGGATGATTTTCACGTCATGGTGTGGGCATGGCAAGGGTGGTTCCTCCTTTCTCCCCGGTGTTGGGGCAAAAAAAGAGCAGGGAAGCTGTCAAAAGATTTCCTGCTCGGTGGTGCCGCCGGTGGCGGCGGGTATTTAGTTGTGATAAGTTCGGGATAATTTGTCTCGATGTGGTAATTCAATAAAGTTATTACTCTAACACGAAATATGAATCATATTCTGTTCCATCATGTCCAATTAGTTTTTCCTCCGACGGTTTAAAACCTAACGCTTTTAATGCTGAAATACGTTCCGTTGCTAATGCAATCACTTTTGTGGCAATTTTATCACAATGAAAAAGCGTATATGTAGGTTCGAGTATCAACTTTAATATTTTAACAATTTCATTTGCGATTTCATAATCGCTACGAATGTCCAGTCTAAGTAAACCGCAATTTGTAAAATAATCATTGGATTCTCTATGAAAAAGTTCTATCGTGCCTATTGCTTCATTCGATACTTTTGAAACAATCGTCCAGCGGACAAATCCCTGCCTGTTATATTCCCAAAGCCAATATTCAATCGCCTGTTCCATTCTGCTTTCAGTTGTGTAGTGAAAATCATCACCATCACAATTATCACTATTAAAAAATGGTACAGATTTTTCATCAGAATATACTTTTAATAAATCAGCTTTATCCTCTTTCTTTACCATTCTCAATAGATAATATTCATTTTCAAAATCAGGACACTTTTTATACACATCAATTGTCATGCTAATTTCACCTCCGCAATTTGTCGTTGACTTCATTATACTTCATTTACTCAAAGAAGTATAGCGGGATTTTTCAAAACTTGCTGACCGGGAACAGCTTGCAGCGCAAGGTGTTTCCGGGCGGCAAGTCCACTAAGGGGTAGCTGGCGGCAGCCAGTGCAGGGGAAGTGTAGCTTCCCCTGTGATGATTGGAGCGGATTGAAAATCTGCGGAAATCATCTGCTCCCTGCAAGGGGCTTCCGGCAGGACGCAACGCACCACTTCAAAAGTGGTGTATAGTTGCGCCCTTTTTCAGAGGGGAAAGCCCCGGCTTGCCGCTCTGGAAGCAATCTCCGCCGTTTCCGACGTTCTGCCTTTACTCATTTTCCGGTTTCGCTGCAAGTACCTGTTCGATGATTTTTCGGTTTTCGCTCCGATGGAACAGCAGCTTCAAAATCGTGCTGACCTGTTCATCCGTCACAAGCTCCGGGTGGGGCAGGTAGCTTTCCAGTGCCGCCCCTCTGGTACAGAGCCGGTGCGTCCGCTCATTTCTGGTTAATTGCTTCGCCCGGTTCTGCAAGATTTTTTCCTCATGTTTCAACCGGCGCAGCTTCTTTTCTCCGTCTTCAATCTTCTGGTTGAGCTTTTCGATTTCTTCATTCATGGGCGGCGTCCTCCTTTGGAAGTAAGATATAAATGTGGTTGGCTTCTCCAACGCCCTGCCGGACACGCATAATCATTCCAGCCTGTTCCAGTTCATTTAGGGAACGCTTCACGGTCATGGGGCTTCGGGAGAGTGCCGCTGCCAGTTCCACGATGGGGAAGCGGATAAACAAAATCCCGTTGCTGTCCTCCACGCCGTCCGTGAGGATTTCATCTAACAGGCGGGCGTACATGACCTTTGCGGTATTGCTGACCGGCAGCCGCAGCGTTGCCCTCGGCAGGGGCATACAGGGCGGCAGGGGTGTGTCAATCATCATAAATTCATAATTCATTCAGTGGTTATCCTCCTTTTCGCTCGTTTGGATAAATACCGGGGGCAGTCGATGATAACAGCCCGGAAGCTCTGCTTACATTCATGCTGGCATTTCCGGCAAAGCTCGTTGTAGCTCCTGCGTCCCCGGTCATTGAGGAAGAAAGCAAGCTCTTTCTTCAACTTTTTTGACATTCTCGGCATAGTGCCTCCTTCATAAAAAATCCGCCCATTTCAGCCGTAACAGCCGGGATGGACGAATAGCAGGTTTTTGTGTAGCGTTTCGGGGCAATTTTCAAGGAAAATACGGGCATAGAGCCGTCTGAAAATCCCCCATAGTATTACGGACAGGGCAGACTATACCCCTGATAAATCGTTGCGTTTCGGTATCGTTTCGGTGTCCATTTTGCCGGTTCTCCCTGATGTCGTTCCTCCCTTGAATCTCACAACGGCGTATCGCTCCCTTTGGTGCGCTCGTTACGGTCAAGGTTCCTCCATCTCCTTGCCGGAAGTCGCTGCGTCACTTCGCCGGGGAAGCATATCCCATACAGGCCGGTCATTCGATTGGAATAATCCATCGATGAACTACCTACATCATAGAACATTTTTGTGCCCTGTGCCGTATGTCCGAAAAGTAGGAATTGGGGGCGGAAATCAAAAATTTCCACTCTTTCGGAAATGGTATGGTATAATGCTCTAAAGGGCGGCGGGGAGCCGCTGGAAAGGAGTATGCCTATGAAAAATGCGACTACAATTCAGGAAAGGCTTTGGGAGCTGCGGAAGGATAGGGGCTTAAAGCTGGAAGATCTGGCGGCAGCCACCGGCATTTCAAAGTCAGCTCTTGCAAGCTATGAATCCAACGATTACAAAGAAATCAATCACGGCAACCTTATAAAGCTGGCAGACTTCTATGAAGTTTCCCTTGATTACCTGTTCTGCCGGACAGAAAATAGTGAGCAGATCAACACGCCCTTAATGGAGCTGCATTTGAATGATGAAATGGTGGAGCTTCTAAAGAGCGGACGTATCAATAATCGGCTGCTCTGTGAGCTTGCCACACATAAGGATTTTATTAAGTTTCTGGCGGACATTGAAATCTATGTGGACGGTATCGCCACCATGCAAATCCAGAACCTGAACGCCCTCGTTGATACCATCCGGCATGAAATCATTGAGCGGCACCGCCCCGGCGAAGATGACCCGTATCTGAAAGTGCTGCAAGCCGCCCATGTAACGGATGATGAATATTTCAGCCGCATGGTGCTGGACGATATAAACCTGATTATCCGGGATATTCGGGAAGCCCACAAGAAAGACAGTGAGAGTGCGCCCCAGACCACCGTTGCCGATGAACTGAAAAAAAATCTGGAAGCGGTTGAAAACTTCAAGGGCAGCCAGTTGGAGAAGCAGGCGTTTCTCTACTGCAAGCAACTCGGTATCAACTATAAAAATCTGTCGGAAGAAGAATTTCGCTGGCTCATTCGGATTCTCAAAAAGTCAAAGAAAATGGGAACGCCTATCAGCCAGAGGAAAAAACGGTAAAGAAAAACCGCTGTTGCATGGTTTGGGTAGTGCGCCATGTGACAGCGGTTCTGCAATTTATTCACTTGTAAAAAAAGCAAACAGGAATTGGTATAACTTATTTTGCTTTCTTATGCCAATCGTGTAAATAGATAGCAAGGAATACACCTGCAAAGCAACTAATAATTGTGCCTGCAATGAGTACGGGATAATAACTTGTAATCAAGCCTGTATCTGCTGTTAGGATAAGAAAAATACCGATAATAAATGATATTACATAAATAATGGGTAATAGCTTTTTCATACAATCACACTCCTTTGTCAAATCTTGATTTATCGTTCTGATTCATCATCAGACTTTTATAATACACCAATTCAATTACATCCATAATTCCACAATTCAGGTTTTTGCAAATCTTCATCAGCGTTCCCATGCGTTACCTTATCATATACCAAAATGAATAACATACTTATTTTCAGATAAGGCTTTTTTTAATAATTCTGTTAATGCGGCAACCGCAGGAATATCTTCAATTACTAAAAGCAATTTTTCAATCATAGATGGAGATAGCAGGGTAACGCCGTAATAAGCCAGTCCTTTTCCCTGTATATCAACCGTATGCCAGAAAAAAGTAATATCGGATAACGGTTCTTGTAATGACACAATCACATTATCTGGAACAGAAATACAATTATATTTTCCCGGCTCATACTCATCGTATCTCTGTCCCTTTACAGGTGGTGCCTGCATAATTCCAAATTCGTGTTTTGCCATACCACACCTCTTACTGTGCTTCCTCTGCATTTAAAGTAATATAGAGTGCAAGTACATTCTCCGAAGCACTAACGCTTAGACCGATTGTGCCTTTTTTCAAGATTTCCCCTATCGCAACAGAATTGCTGTCGCTGCTTACGGATTCAAACCCATTCTCCTTTAGTAACTGAATGTACTGCTTACCATCTTCCATTGTGACATTTTTTAAAAATACCGCATAATATCCTGCGTTTTCATCAGATAGTGTATAATCCATTTCTCCGACATCTGGTTTTAATATTACTTTTGTGTACTCGTTATCAGGCCATTCTGATATTTCTTCCCGTATAGCGGCATTAACATCTTCCGTGTCACTTTCCGGCGTATTCGTGGCACATCCAATTAGACAAAAAGCTAATAAAGCCACAAAAACAAAAATAAAATTATTCCTTTTCACGTTTATCTTCTCCGTTTCTTATTTTTGACCGAAGAAATAAAACAGAAACAACAATCAGTAACATTATAGTAAACCCACAAAGCAGATAAACATAATCCGGCATACCAGAAACAACAATCCCTGTTTCCGCATCTGCGTAGCCTATTACATTAGGGGGAAGCATTGAGTGCTTATTCCATAGTATGGCTGCTATTGAAAGTAAGGAAAAAATAATACTGACAAAAAGCAAGACTTTCTTTAAGTCTAAACTCTTTTTTACACCCCTTTCCTTGACTTCCCTTTCATCTGCTTTTTCAGAAACCAATTCATCTAAAGAAATATCAAATATTTTGCATAAAGCCAAAAGATTTGCTGTACTTGGTTTAGAGGTATTATTTTCCCATTTTGTTACTGCCTGTCTTGAAACATTTAATTCGGCGGCAAGAGCTTCTTGTGATAATTTCTTTTTCACACGAAGTTCCTTAATCCGTGTTCCAATCTCCATTTTGTCCTCCTTTGGTCTGGTGCCATCATAGCTAAAAACATTAAAATCGTCCACCAACTATCCGGCAACTATCGGTTGCAACGAAGAAATTTGCCTTATAATTTGGTCTTTACAGGAGAAGCGCCATCTTCTTCAAGCTCTATCACATCCAAAATGCCACAATTCAGGGTTTCGCAAATCTTTGTCAGCGTTTCCATGCTGATATGCTTTCCCTTTCCCATGTTGGCTATCATATTCGTGGTAAGACCGGCGGCAAGCCGCAAGTCCTCTTTCCGCATATTGCGCTCTATCAGCGTATGCCATAGCGGTTTATAGCTTATGTGCATAGTATCATCCTGCCTTTCTCCCCACGCCGGGGCTTGCTTCCCCCATTATAGCACCTATCTTGTAATTCCACAAATATTTCTTGACTGCTTCGCCGGTTCCGTCTGGATTGTGCTTTTCCTTTCTTCATCTTGATTACATCTAATTAGCCATAAGCTGTTTCATCCGCAGGGACTCAGCCTTTATATGGCTTATCCGCTGCCGGTTTTTCCCCTCCGGTATATCACGGTCTTTTTCAAGCATATCGGCATTAGAGAGGATGACGGTGAGAGGAGTTTTTAATTCGTGGGAAGCGTCCGCGACGAACTGGCGCTGCTGCTGCCAGGCATCTTCCACGGGTTTTACAGCCCATCTGGAGAGAAGGATGGAGAACAGGAAAAGGACAGCAAAAGAACATGCGCCGATAATGGAAGAGTGTATCAACTGCCAGTAAAGCGAATTCTGTTCCTCGTATATATCGGCGAATACGTACCGCACTGTTTGGTCTGGCATGGTTTTTCCGCGGAGATAACGCAGGTGCCGGTCCTTTAAGGTGCCGGATTCACCGCCCATGCTTTCTGCCAGGGATACCAGTGTTTCGGCCTCCCGGCTTTCTGTATTCAGAAGCTGGTTCTTTACTACGGAATAATTGCCTTGCCTTATATCTACCACCATTAGAGGGAGCTCCTGTCTGCGGGGACGGGCTGGAGAACGCTGTCCGGCAGAGGGCTGCTGCCTGGCTGGAGGGTCCTGTCTATTTAGTGCGGCCTGCCCGTTTGGAGTGTCCTGCCTGTTTGATTCTGACTGTTCATTGAATGAAGCTGATTGTCCTTCGGCATAACCTGTCTGTTCCCGCATACTGGCCGGGTAGTCTTCCATCATGGCGGAATGCAGGGTGTCCATGCTCCGCCGAACGTAATTTGCTTTTGTTGTGCAGTACAGCGTTATGAAGATGACGGCCAGGAGAAGACCGACAATGATCATCATGATGGCTGAAAATTTCCATCTGAGTTTACGTATCATAGTGACACCTCCAGCTTATATCCAATGTTTCTCATGACGCATATGGAAACACAGGACCCCAGCAGAGAGAGCTTCTTGCGCAGAAATGATATGTAAGCCTCTACACTGTTGGAATTTACATTGGCGTCATATCCCCAGACCTTAAGAAGTATGGTTTCCTTTGGGAGATACTGGCTGCTGTTTTGTATCAGGAGACTCATGAGTTCCAGTTCCCTGGCGCTTAAGGACACGCTGTTTTCGCCGCAG
>ERZ808044.1804-NODE-1804-length-9995-cov-4.110506_pt1 | contig 9995 bp, 9 predicted proteins | sample MGYA00380195_ERZ808044 | MGnify/ENA primary metagenome ERZ808044 (study PRJEB31490, sample SAMN06133423) | mouse gut metagenome | isolation source: Z7_2 | host: mice | place: China: Chengdu | collected 2015-05 ...
TGGATACAGGAAAAGATCCAGAAGAACATCAAAAGGAAGAAAATGGGACAGACAACAGGACAGATAATGAAGCTAAGGCACGGGGCAGGTTTTCTAATGCCTCCTCGGATCTTTTCGACTAAAATGGCAAGCGCTCCTTTGGGGCGCTTGCTTCCCTGTGTACTGATTTTGTGCTGCTGTACATGAAAGGATGCCGCCAAATTCTCGTCTTTGGTTATTTATAAAGTGGGAGGAGTTTAAATGTTTGACTTTCAGGAAGAATTAAAAAAGCTGCCTCATTGTCCAGGCGTATATATTATGCGGGATGAGATGGATCACATTATTTATGTTGGAAAGGCAGTTGACCTTCACAGCCGCGTAAGGTCTTACTTTCGCAAAAATATTGGCAGAGGACCTCAGATAGATAAAATGGTCACATTGATCAGCCGGTTTGAGTATATTGTTACCGATTCTGAATTAGAGGCGCTGGTTTTAGAAAATAATTTGATTAAGGAGCACAGCCCTAAATATAATACGCTGCTAAAGGATGACAAAACTTATCCCTATATTAAAGTAACGATGGGGGAAGCGTATCCAAGGGTGTTGTTTTCCAGACAGATGAAAAAGGACCGATCCAAATATTTTGGCCCATATACCAGTGCTGCCGCAGTGAAGGATACCATTGATTTAATCAATAAATTGTATCAGCTTCGAACCTGCAGCAAAAGCCTGCCTAAGGAATGTGGGAATGGCCGGGCCTGTTTAAACTATCATATCAAACAGTGTATGGCGCCCTGTCAGGGAAATATTTCACAGGAGGAATACCGGCAGCAGGTCAAAAAGGCATTGGATTTTCTGAATGGCAGTTATCAGGATACGCTAAAGGAGCTGGAAGAAAAAATGCAGGAAGCTTCCCAACAGATGGAATTCGAAGAGGCCATCCGGTACAGAGATTTGTATAATAGTGTGAAACAGATTGCAACGAAACAGAAAGTCACGGACAGCACAGGTGAAGATAAGGATGTAATTGCTCTGGCAGTAGATGATAAGGATGCGGTGGTACAGGTCTTTTTTGTCCGGGATGGAAAGCTGATTGGAAGAGAGCATTTCTATATGACACATGTCTCAGGAATGCAGGCATCTCAGATCTTGTTAGATTTTGTAAAACAGTTTTATGCGGGAACCCCGTTTATTCCAAGAGAACTGATGCTTCAGGAAGAGATAGAGGATATAGCAGTGATAGAGCAATGGCTTTCCAGCCGGAGGGGAGGCAGGGTGTATGTTCGTGTACCCAAAATCGGTACGAAAGAAAAGCTGGTAGAGCTTGCAGGTAAAAATGCCATGCTGGTGCTGACCCAGGATAAGGAGCGTATCAGGAGAGAAGAGGGGAGAACCATTGGTGCGGTCAAAGAGATAGTAGGGCTTTTGGGTCTTACTAAGGCAAGCCGGATGGAGGCGTATGATATATCCAATATCAGCGGTTTTGCAAATGTAGGCTCTATGGTGGTTTTTGAAAAAGGAAAACCAAAGCGCAGCGATTATAGAAAATTTCGGATTAAAACGGTTTCAGGACCTGATGACTATGCATGTATGAGGGAGGTGCTTACCAGAAGGTTTCTTCATGGCATGGAAGAAAAAGAGGAACTGGATAAAAAGGAGCTGGAGAAAGAATTTGGAAGCTTTACCAGATTTCCGGATTTGATTTTAATGGATGGCGGCAAAGGCCAGGTAAACATTGCCCTTCAAGTACTTGGGGAACTAAATTTAAATATTCCAGTTTGTGGTATGGTGAAAGATGACAGCCATAATACCAGAGGACTGTACTATAATAATGAAGAGATAGAAATTGACAAAAATAGTGAAGGGTTTAAGCTGATTACCAGAATACAGGACGAGGCGCACAGATTTGCGATTGAATATCACAGATCCCTTCGGTCCAAGGCTCAGGTAAAATCTGTACTTGATGAAATTCCCGGTGTGGGAACGTCAAGAAGAAAGGCACTGATGCGATGCTTTAAATCCATAGAAGAGGTGAAAAATGCAGACATAGAAACACTGGCAGGAGTGAATGAAATCCCCGAGTCAGTGGCTAGGGGAATCTATGAATTTTTTCACGGCAAGGGATGACTTGTAGAGCTATTGAGATTGTAAATTTTCTGTGATACAATATCGCTAGGTATCAATATAATGTATTTTTATGTAAAGGAGCAAGGTATGTCCAACGTTAAACTTGAACGGATTATTGAAAAAATGCAGCTTGAAAATTTGACTCCCGAGTTAGATATTTCAAAAATCAGGGTTACACAGCCTGATATTAACAGGCCGGCGCTTCAGATGGCGGGATATTTTGAGCATTTTGAAGCCACCAGACTACAGATCATAGGATTTGTAGAATATACTTATATGGAGGGTCTTCCAGAGGCAAGAAAAAAAGAAATCTATCAAAGACTTCTTTCCTGTGAAATACCAGCAATTGTTTTCTGCCGCGAATTAAAGCCGGATGAGCTTTTTATGCGTACTGCAATTGAAAATAATGTTCCTATTTTAATGACAAAAAAGTCCACTTCCGGTTTCATGTCAGAAATAATCAGATGGCTGAATGTGATGCTTGCCCCCTGTATTTCTGTTCATGGGGTTTTAGTGGACGTTTATGGCGAAGGAGTTTTAATTACAGGTGAAAGCGGAATTGGTAAATCAGAGGCAGCATTAGAGCTGATAAAAAGAGGCCATCGCCTTGTAACAGATGATGCGGTAGAGATACGGAAGGTGAGTGATGATACACTAGTTGGCTCAGCTCCCGATATTACAAAACATTTTATTGAACTCCGGGGAATCGGGATTGTAGATGTTAAGACCTTGTTTGGTGTTTCCAGCGTTAAGGATACTCAGACAATTGATTTGGTTATCCGCCTGGAGGACTGGGATAAGGAAAAAGAATATGACAGGCTTGGCCTTGAAGAGGAATACACGGAATACTTAGGAAATAAAATCGTATGCCATAACATTCCCATCCGTCCCGGACGGAATCTTGCCATTATCTGCGAATCCGCAGCAATCAATCATCGTCAGAAGAAGATGGGATATAATGCGGCTCAGGAGCTTTATAGAAGAGTACAGGAGTCTCTTACAAGAGGACATGATGAGGACGAGGACTAAATTTTGCGAGCTGGGGCATAAGTCGGAGGAATATTGATTTTTAAAAATTAAAGGCATAAATTCATACAAGAAAAATAAAGATAAAGAGAGGGTAAAGTTTATGAGTCAATATGTTTTTGGAGTGGACATTGGGGGAACAAGCGTAAAGCTTGGATTGTTTGATGTAAAAGGAATCCTTTTGGACAAGTGGGAGATTCCTACCAGAACGCAGGAGAACGGCAGCCATATTTTGCCGGATATTGCAGACAGCATCAGAAAAAAGATCGATGAAAAAAAGATTGACATGGAACTGATTGCAGGAGTCGGCGTGGGCGCACCGGGACCAATTGACAGTGCGGGTGTAGTCCACAAAGCTGTTAATTTAGGCTGGGATACTTTCAGTATTAAAGTAACTCTTGAAGAATTGCTTCAGATGCCGGTTATGGCAGGAAATGATGCCAATGTAGCAGCTCTTGGTGAAATGTGGAAGGGCGGCGGTCAGGGCAGTAATGATTTGATTTTAGTTACTTTAGGTACCGGCGTGGGCGGCGGAATTATTATTGGAGGAAGGGTTCTTACAGGTTCAGCAGGCGCAGGCGGAGAAATTGGGCATATTCATGTGGAAGATAATGAGACTGAGTGCTGCAATTGCGGTAATAAAGGATGCCTTGAGCAGTATGCTTCTGCAACAGGAATTACCAGACTGGCAAACAAAAAACTTAAGGAAACTGATAAGGACAGTGTTTTAAGAGGTGGAGAAGTTTCTGCTAAGACAGTTTTTGATGCAGTAAAGGAAAATGATGCGTTGGCTATAGAGGTAGCGGAGGAATTCGGAAGATATCTTGGAAATGCACTTGCAGTCATTGCAGGGGTTGTGAACCCGGATGCAATTGTAATTGGAGGCGGTGTTTCTAAGGCAGGGGAAATCCTTATGGATTATATTAAACCATATTATGAGAAAAATGTTTTTCAAGGCAGCAGAGAGGTTAAATTTTCTCTTGCGACTCTTGGAAATGATGCTGGTATTTACGGTGCTGCAAAGCTGGTGCTGGATATGTAAAGTTGAAAGAAACTTTCAGCCTATTGATTTGTACGCGCAGATGGGTATAAAAATGAAAAATAGCAGGTGAGTGGGAAAATTGGAAAAGATCAGTTCAGCTACGTATGAGTTTATAGAGGCTTGTGTACCAAAAGAGGATATTTTAAGAAATGAGCCTATGTATAAACACACTACCTTTCGGGTAGGCGGGGAAGCGCAATGCTTTTTGCGCATCAGTGACTTCCGGCAGCTTGCCAGGTTAATCCCTTATTTTAAGATGATAGAGATTCCTTATTTTATTTTAGGGAATGGAAGCAATCTTCTGGTAGGTGATAAAGGGTATGAAGGCGTTGTTTTACAGATTGGCAGCAAGATGAATCGCGTAAAAGTAGAAGGAACCCGTATCATGGCAGGCGCAGGGGCGTTACTGTCTCATGTGGCTCAGAAAGCTTTAGAAAGTGGGCTGACAGGTCTTGAATTTGCGTCAGGCATTCCCGGCAGTTTAGGCGGGGGAATTGTAATGAATGCGGGCGCTTATGATGGGGAAATGAAGCAGGTGGTAGAACTGGTGAAGGTAATGAATGAGCAGGGAGAGCTGATGGAGCTGGACAGTGATACTATGGAATTTGGCTACCGGACCAGTGCCATTAAAAACAGGCATTTTATTGTGCTTGAAAGTATTCTGAACCTTAAACATGGAAATCAGGATGAAATCAGGGCCAAGATGGAGGAGCTTTCCGTAAAAAGAAAGGAAAAGCAGCCCCTGGAATTTGCCAGTGCGGGGAGCACATTTAAAAGACCGGAAGGGTACTTTGCCGGAAAATTGATTATGGATGCAGGCTTAAGAGGATATTCTGTAGGTGGCGCAAGGGTATCGGAAAAGCATTGCGGGTTTATTATTAATGATGGCAGGGCTACTGCTGCTGATATTGCAGAGGTTATACGGGAAGTACAGGAAAGAGTGAAAGACAGATTTGGAGTTTTTCTGGAGACAGAAGTTGTTTTTTTGGGAGACTTTTAAGCAGGTATTGCAGTACCACAGGTATTATGTGAGGTATGCAGGGGGTATGGACAATGCGTTTTGTGGTAGTAACAGGCATGAGTGGCGGCGGAAAAAGCACAGCGCTTAGAATGCTTGAGGATGCCGGATTTTATTGTGTGGATAATCTGCCGGTTCTTCTGATTGAAAAATTTGTGGAATTGATAGCCTCACCCGGTGGTGAAGTTACAAAAGTGGCTCTTGGGCTGGACGTGCGTGCGGATCAGGCGTTTCGGGAAGTACAGGAAGTATTGGAAAAGCTGAAACAGAATGGATATGTATTTGAGATTCTATTTATGGAAGCAAATGACCGTACATTGTTGAAGCGTTATAAGGAAACACGGAGGATGCATCCTTTATCCCAGGATGGAAGGATAGAGGATGGCATTTATAAAGAAAGAGAAATATTAAATGATATTAGGGAAAAAGCAGATTATGTGATAGATACAACTAATTTGCTTACCAGAGAACTAAAGGAAGAATTGAATCGTATTTTCATACAAAATGAAGAATACAACAGTCTTATGGTTACAGTTTTGTCTTTTGGGTTTAAATATGGAATTCCGGCGGACGCAGATCTGGTATTTGATGTCAGGTTTTTGCCCAATCCCTTTTATATTGAGGAGTTAAAACATAAGACAGGCAACGAAAGAGAAGTTCAGGATTATGTCATGAGTTTTCCAGAAGCCCATACGTTTATTGAAAAGCTTGCTGATATGGTGAGATTCCTGATTCCTAATTATATTAAAGAGGGAAAGTATCAGTTAGTAATTGCGATTGGATGTACAGGCGGAAAACACAGAAGTGTGACATTGGCCAATAAATTATATGAAGAAATAAAAGATAAGGGCGGCTACGGGATTAAAATTGCACACCGTGATGTGGGACAAGGGATATAAAGCATTTCACAGGCAGAAGCAAAAGGGATAAAAACATGTCATTTTCATCAAAAGTAAAGGAAGAACTGGAAAAGATTGTTCCTGATTCCAGACATTGTAAACTGGCTGAATTGGCAGCACTCATCCATTTTGGATGTAGGCTGGAGCAGTGTGGCAATGGAATAGAAAATATGACAATACGGTCTGAAAATCCATTCGTTGACAGAAAGTACTTTACATTATGGAAGAAAACCTTTATTATTAATTGTAATGTTGTAAAACTTTTGCAGGCGGTTAAGATTTTAGATGAAGAGGAATGTATGCATCAATTAAATGAGGAAGTTCATCCACTTCTGATTAAAAATAGCTGTTGCAAAAGAGCTTTTTTAAGAGGTGCATTTTTAAGCATTGGTTCCATGAGCGATCCCTATAAGGGATATCATTTGGAATTTGTCTGTGAAAATGAAACACATGCATTGCAGATTCAGCAAGTGATCTGTAGTTTTGATATAGAAGCAAAAATTGTCAGAAGGAAAAAATACTATGTGGTATATTTGAAGGAAGGCGCAGGAATTGTTGACCTTTTAAATGTAATGGGTGCACATTTATCTTTAATGCAGCTTGAAAATCTTAGAGTTGAAAAGGAAGTAAGGAATTCCATCAATCGTCAGGTTAATTGTGAAGCCGCTAATATCACAAAGACAGTTCATGCAGCAAGTAAGCAGATAGAAGATATTCTACTATTGCAAAAAAATTACGGGTTATCGAATCTGCCGGATAACTTAAGGCAGACAGCGCAGGCCCGGTTAGAGCATCCTGAAAGCTCTCTCCAAGAATTGGGAGAGTATCTTAATCCGCCGGTGGGGAAATCCGGTGTTAATCATAGATTGAGAAAACTAAGTGAATTGGCGGAAAAGATTAGGTTTTAAAAGGAGGAGTTTTATGATGGAAAAATCTATCACCATTCAATTGACAGAAGGGCTGCAGGCCAGACCTGTGGCAATGTTAGTACAGGTTGCCAGCCAGTATGAAAGTTCTGTTTATATTGAAACAGATGGCAAAAAGGTTAATGCGAAAAGCATTATGGGAATGATGAGTCTGGCACTTGGCAGTGGTGAGGCTGTAAAAGTGATTGCAGATGGAAAAGACGAAGAAGAAGCAATACAGAGCATGGAAAAATATTTGAGCGGAAAGAAATAACGGATAGATTACAGAAAAAGAAGTATAAGAGCAAAGCGTATGCTTTGCTCTTTTTTACCATAAAAGGAGATTAAAATGGCAAGAAAGAAATTACTTTTTATTTATAATCCCAAAGCGGGTAAAGCTAAAATTAAAAGTAATCTGTTGGATCTTATAGATATTTTTACCAAGGCAGGATATGAAGTTACAGCCTATCCTACGCAGGCGAAGGGTGATGGTATAAGGGCAGTCAGAGAAAGAACCTTTCCGTTTTATGATTTGATAGTATGCAGCGGTGGTGACGGAACATTAGATGAAGTTGTAACCGGTATGATGCAGTGTGAGGAAAGACTTCCTATTGGCTATGTACCTGCTGGAAGTACAAATGATTTTGCAAATAGCTTAAGAATACCTAAGAACATGATCAATGCTGCGCAAATGATTGTGAAAGGGAATATGTTGGATTTTGACATAGGAAAGTTTAATGAAGATATTTTTGTATATATAGCGGCATTTGGAATTTTTACTGATGTTTCTTATGAAACACCTCAGGATATAAAAAACTTGCTGGGGCATATGGCATATATTCTGGAAGGGATGCGCAGGCTGCCGGCAGTGAAAGCATATAAACTTAAGGTAGAATGCAGTGAACTTTCGGTGGAGGGGGAATTTTTATTTGGAATGATCACAAATTCTGTCTCCGTGGGTGGATTCAAGCGAATTACAGGAAAATTTGTTCAATTGGATGATGGAGAATTTGAGGTTACATTGATCAAAAAGCCATCTAATCCGGTGGAACTGAATCTGATTATGGCGGCCCTTGTGAACAGAAGCATCAATACGGACTGCATGTACTGCTTTAAGGCAAAGCATTTGAAAATCACCTCTCAGGAGGAAATTGCATGGACGCTGGATGGAGAATTTGGGGGAAGGCATAGGGAAGTAAATATTGAAAATCAAATGCAGGCGCTGCGCATTGTGGTGCCGGAGTAAATTTTGTAAACAGTATTCCATTTTTGGAATAAATAGGGTATAATAAATAGCAATTATTAATGTTATTCATTTAATGGAGGTAGATAAAAATGTTAGTATCAGCAACAGAAATGCTTCAAAAAGCGAAAGCTGGCCACTATGCAGTGGGGCAGTTCAACATTAACAATCTTGAGTGGACAAAAGCAATCCTGTTAACAGCACAGGAAAACAACTCACCTGTAATCTTAGGTGTATCTGAGGGCGCAGGAAAATACATGGGCGGATATGATGTTGTAGTTGGTATGGTGAACGGACTGATCAAGGATCAGAACATTACAGTTCCTGTAGCACTTCATCTTGATCATGGCAGCTATGAACACTGCTACAAATGCATCGAAGCTGGATTTTCTTCAGTAATGTTTGATGGTTCTCATTACCCCATTGAAGAAAATGTAGCTAAGACAAAAGAATTGGTTGCAGCAGCACATGATAAAGGAATCTCCATTGAAGCAGAAGTTGGTTCTATCGGCGGCGAGGAAGACGGCGTAATTGGTATGGGCGAATGTGCAGATCCTAAGGAATGTAAAGCAATTGCAGACTTAGGAATTGATTTCCTTGCAGCAGGAATCGGTAATATTCATGGAAAATATCCTGCAAACTGGAAGGGATTATCTTTTGAGACGCTGGATGCAATTCAGCAGTTAACAGGAGATATGCCGCTGGTACTTCATGGAGGCACAGGTATTCCCACAGATATGATCCAGAAAGCAATTTCATTGGGTGTTGCTAAGATCAATGTTAATACAGAATGCCAGTTATCATTTGCAGCAGCTACACGTAAATATATTGAAGCAGGAAAGGACTTAGAAGGTAAGGGATTTGATCCTCGTAAACTTCTTGCGCCCGGATTTGAAGCAATTAAAGCAACTGTAAAAGAAAAAATGGAAATATTTGGTTCTGTCAATAAAGCTTAAGGCATAGATTTAACCAGAAGCAAAGGCTGCCCATGAAAATGGACAGCCTTTATTCACATAAGGGAATTTGGAAGGTGTGTTGTCTATTGCTTTAGCAGCAATGTAAAAGTGGGAAAGGTGTGGATAAAGGATGAATATATTTAAAGAAATGGGATTATCAATTTACAGCTATAAAAGTTATATGGAATTTTTGAAAAATAAAAAGGGTAAGGTATTTGGATTTGGTGTTATATTGATGGTAATTTATTTCTTAATTACTATGGGAATACCTGTAATACGATTTTTTGGGGGAGAAAGCATCAGTACCAAAATAGAAAAAACAGTGCCTGATTTTGAACTTTCGGATGGAGAACTATGGGTAGATGATGTTTTCGTGTATGATTACAGAGGAACCTATATTGAGATTGATACGGACTCAAGATCCGTTCTTCGTAATGCAGATGATATGAGGGATTTTTTAGATAACTATACGCAGGTAATCATGATGGATTCGGAAAAAGTAATTGTAAAAGATAATGGGCAGATACAGCAGTTTTATTTTTCCGATTTAGATTTTGAATTTAGTAGAAATGACCTGCTGCTGTTTGTTCCATACGCTTATCTTTTTCTTGTGGTGTTCCTGATAGCAGCATTTTTCTGGATGACAGCATGGTTTTTTGTTGGTGTATTGATTGTTGCCTTAATTAGTATGATAGTTGCATCCTGTATGAATATAAAAATTTCCTTTGGAAAGCTTTATATTCTTGGAGTATACAGCAGAACACTTCCGCTGATTATAAAAGCAGCAGTATCCTTCCTGC